>Ga0183097_10694_pt1 | contig 45561 bp, 39 predicted proteins | sample BioMet8_FD_128883 | JGI IMG/M metagenome (GOLD analysis project Ga0183097, IMG submission 128883) | Microbial communities from bioreactor (seeded with sewage sludge) at Lawrence Berkeley National Lab, California, USA - Biofuel... | ecosystem: Engineered > Bioreactor > Anaerobic > Unclassified ... | reverse complement strand
CCACGACCTTTAAAGTTCTTTGGCGGAAGAATTTCCATTTTCATGGGGAGATCCTTCCGCTCTTTTTTTATCCTTTATAATTTGGGACCAAAAACTGAATATTGCAAATTGAAATAGTCGGTGACTTCTTTGTTAAATGTTAATTCCCATTTAAGTTCTTTTTTCCAATTTCTTGTAAGCAATCCTCAATTTTCCCCGAATAAAAGTCATAATGAAATCATATCTGGATTAATCCTGAATAAAAGTCTGAAGGAACCCTTCGGATCCTTCAGACTTTTTATCTATAATTTTGGACCCTTAATTGTAATCAATAAGTTGAAGTAATCAGTAACTTCTTTATTAAATTTTAGTTTGTACATCACTTCCTTTTTTATTCGTTCTGCAAATTTCTTGAATTCTTTAGTATTAGCGTAAGATTTCTCAACATCAACACCCGATGTATTTGTAAACAAAAATCTTACCCCTTCGATTTTACCCTCGCTTGTAAGTAAGGTTCCAATAGTCCAATTGCTTTTATTTAACTGGTCATAATACTTGGAAGAAATCTCTTCTCTGGCTATATCCTTTATTTTATTAATGTCAATGGAATGGTCCCATAATTCATAACCCTTCGGCACTTGAGTAATTTTTTTATCATATCCTTTCTCTTTATATGCGGTAAAAGTGACAGAGTTCTCCACCCTCTTTGATATTAAGAAGTAATCCTTATTTTCTTCTTGTGAATGGGTAGTAAATCCGATTAAAACCAGAATTAAAATCAATGTTGTTTTCATTTCTTTAGCAAAACAATTTAAGGATAATGATCACCAGGAAAGTCAATAATCCATTTTTCAGGATTAAATCATGTCTGAATAATCTATGTTGTCCCTGAATAAAAGGCTGAAGGAACCTTTCAGATTCCTCCAGCCTTTTCTATCTATAGTTTTGGGCCATCAATTGAAGACAATATATTGAAGTAATCAGTAACTTCTTTATTAAATTTTAGTTTGCACATTACTTCTTTTTTTATTCGTTCAGCAAATTTCTTGAATTCTTTGGGATTGGCGTAAGATTTCTCAATATCAACCCCCGATTTATCGTAAAACACAAATTTTACCGATTCAATTTTTCCCTCGCCTGTAATTATGGCTTCAAAATACCAAAGGGTTTTGTTTAACTGGTCATAGTATTTGGAAGAAATCTCTTCACCGGCTATTTCCTTTATTTTCTTTTTATCTATGGAAGAATCCCATAATTGGTAGCTCTTGGGAATTTGAATAAATTTTTTATCAAAACTTTTCTCTTTGTATGAGGTCCAGGTAAAAGAGCCATCCACCCTCTTTGATATTAAAAAATTATCCTTATCTTCTTCTTGTGAATAGGAAGTAAATCCGATTAAAACCAGAATTAAAATCAATATTGTTTTCATTTCTTTATATTTAATTTGTTAATTACAGCCGACTAAAAAATTATCTATCATAGTAGTACTATTGAAATTACGTGAAGGTTGTGCATCACTATAATTTGCGAAAGTGACCGGGTGACTTTGTTCAGATGAGTGAAAATCAAACTAAAAGAAGTCACCCGGTCACTTGCCCTGTTATTTTACTTTGTGGCTGGATACTTGAATACTGCAGGACTTATTTATTAAATGGATTTCAACTGATCCCTGTTTTCATAAACCTTCATGATAGCATTGACAATATCATCCATATCCTGCCTGGTTCCAAGCAGCGGCCCTGAAGCCCAGATCATTACTACCGAATCCAGAATTTTATCCACATTGGGACAACTTAATTCATTACTAAATTTCTGCAATCTGGCAGGTTCAAACATTTTCTGATATACTTTCTGTGTCAGGATATTTTTAGTCCAGGGTTCTTTGTGCAGTCCCTGGGGAATATAAGTACTCAGCTTGATCCCTTCTGCTGCCAATGCTTTCAGGAAGGTAGCCCTTGGAACATTATTGAATTGCTCCGGATGATAAGTCATCATGTAAAGATAAAAAGCTCCGCTGTCTCCATCATAAAGTCTTTGAGGCGTAACAGCCTTGAAACTTTTGAGACGGGAATTTAAATACTGACCGTTTTCAGTCCTTATCCGCGCGCGCTCTTTAACTCCATCCATTTGTCCAAGAAGAACGGCTGCCTGGAATTCGTTCATCCTGTATTTCGGCCCTGCCACTTCAGTGCGTCCGCTTCTTGAGGTGCCATGGTTATGAATGGTAAAGCATTTATCCATAAAAGCCTGATCATCCCCTATAATGGCGCCGCCCTCACCACAGGCGATGGTTTTACTGGTCTGAAAGCTGAAACAGCCGAAACCGGCCATTGTACCGGACTTCTTGCCCTTGTATTCATTCAGAACAGCCTGACAGCTATCTTCTATCACATGAAGGTTATGCTTTTTGGCAATAGCCATGACCGCATCCATATTGCATGAATTACCGGCAATATCGACAGGCATAATGGCTTTCGTGTTTTTGGTAATCTTTTTCTCAATTAAGGCAGGATCAATCTGAAAGGTATCCTTATCAACATCCACCATTACAGGCAGTGCATTGGCCGTTAAAATAGAGGAAATAGTTCCCGGATCTGTTAACGGAGATGTTATCACTTCATCTCCGGCACCGATTCCAAGAGCCATCACGCAGGTATTCAGAGACTGGGTCCCGGAGCCCGTTGCCAAACAATATTTTGTCCCTAAAAGTTTAGCGAATTCCTTTTCAAAAGTAGGAACTGTTCCATTAGCTGATTGTATCCTGCACCAGATTCCGCTCTTTGTGGTCTTAACAACAGTATCAACCACCTTCTCATCACGATAAGGCCACTCAGGCCAGGGTTTATCAGGTTTTCTGACAGGTTCTCCACCAAGAATGGCAAGCTTCTGTGAGCTTTTTAAAACAGTGGGTGCTGCAAACAGATTGCTGGACGATGCGGCAGCAAGCGAGGTTGCTGAAACAGTTGCAATGAATTTGCGTCTCGAATAATTGTTAGCTTTCATTTCAGAAAATTTTAGTTATACGAAGGTCCTTTTTAAATGCAACTTTGGGTATAACAAATTTACTTAATTAAAATGAAAAAACTTTTATAAGAGGACATCAAAATTACTTATTATCAGTTAATTCGAACTCCTGTTTAAAAGAAACTGGATTAAACATGCTGCTCATATCAGCAGATCCATTGCCGTGGTAACCGCCATGAGACATTCCGCCACCCATTCGGCCACCGCCGCCCATTCCTGACATACCGCCACCCATGCGGCCGCCTCCATAATGGCCGCCACCGCCTCTTCCTGACATTCCGCCGCCGTAACTACCGCCTGAGCCTGGCCGTTCAAGACCTTTTATATTGATGTTCAGCGTCAATAATTCGTTTAATTTGATATTCGTTATATCGAATAATTCCTTCAGAGGAATGGCAATTTCATAGATAACGTGCTGTGCACTATCGGCCCCAATACCAATATTAATATCTGACGGATCATTCAGCTTCACTTCTGTCTTCCCCGATTTAAATCCTTTAATCTTAACGGATGACAAACTTGATTTATAAAAATTCATCATGTTGTTCTCGTTAAGCTTATTTTCATTTTTGTTGGCATCTCTCCTCACCCTCATCCCCATCATTTGTACGGCAGGAAAGTCAATTTCTGTCTTGAATTTTTTGTGTTTTTCTTTGGAAACAAGATCAATCTTCCATCCCGCATTGATCATTTTCCTCATTTTCATATCATCATTATTTGTAAAACAGAAATAAAGGTTTTTGTCATCGTTTTCAATGCCAAATATTACTCCACTCTTGTCATCATAATAATTGAGAGGCTTAATCCAATCATTGTCATTTCCATCAATTACCAAAACTTTTGAAGGCCATTTCGATTTAGATGCATCCCCTTTGGCAAAAAGGTTCCATGTACAAGGAAACATTATTACAAGAACGAGAAGGATCCTTTTCATCTTTTATATGATTTATGAATAATCCATTTAGACCATTCCGGTCCCTATTGGTTTAATGAATAGCGAATTTCATGAATAACGAATTTCAAGAATTGTTGACGAATCGAAGATCAGCGAAGCTAATTTATACGAACCATTAAAGGGGAACAGTGAAAAGTAAACAGACCTCCTCGAAAAGGAATTGCGCGAATGGAAACTAACGGTCATTTATGGTCATTTATAGTCATTTGCAATATTCACATTTTTAGGTGATTACAATTTAGTTAGATGAATGACTTCCACGATTAAAAAACGCGTGATTGAGAACTAATAATATAAACTGAAATCAGGATTAAGGTGAATAAGACATTGGGATTCAACCTTATTCACCTTAGTAGCGCAATCAAACCTTCTCTCCACCCCAACCTTATTCACCTTATTTCTGGAGCGATTAGATGAATTTGTATTCGTCGCACTAAAATGAATTTGTATTCGTCGCACTAAAAGAACAGGAAAAATCCATCTAAGAAATAAGTAATCCCGACGACCCCGACTGCCAGGCTCAGAAACCAAACATATTTTCTTTGTGAAAGAGCCGAAATCGAAGAGAGAAGTATCGAAATCTGCAGAAAAATTACCGCTATTCCAAAGGCTGAAGCGTGTAGTTTAGCATCATCGCGCAAAGCTTCGAAATCTTTCGCCTTTTTCATGATGTCCGTTTTTTCGCTTTCGTACTGTTTTATCTTCTTGGCGTAGGTATCTATTTTTTCCTGGTATTTGGGTACTAAATCCGGATCCGTCTTTTTGACCAGATCGCTCTGCAACTGAAGATTATCTTTCTGTAGTTCAAAATTATAACCTTTCATGCTCTTCGACTGATAAAAAGCCCATTGATCCGAAGCACTGGTCTGAAACATTAAAGATTTGTTACTGTATCCTCCTCCTTTAAATGTAGAGAGAGTAGCACAAACAACTATGATCACTGTTGAGATTGCCATATAAGTTGTCCATTTTTCTTTTTTTTCTTCTGACATATTATTAAGTAATTATTGGATATTATAGGCGAATATCTAATTTCACGAATTAAAGACGAATCGAAGATCAGCGAAGCTAATTAGCACGAACCATCCTAATTCTTATATGTAACTCGATTTAAAATTTTACTTTTTTCTGATTCCTTATATTAACTTTTAAGATTGAATTAGATAACCTAATCTTTTAAAAAACACCTCAGTAGAGGGATTCGTTTTACCCTCTCACCGACCTAATTACCTTATTGATCAGGTAATCAGGTCGATTCATCTTCCTACACCATTTTCTACTGAGGTGTTTTTATGGAGATTAGGTTGTTTTTTACAAAGACTTTTATCCTTTAAATTCCTCTCAAGGCTTTCTCCCAGTTCCAGGCAGATAAAAGGGTATCGGACAGTGTTTCCACAGCCTTCCAGCCCAGGACGTTATTGGCTTTGGAGGTGTCGGCCCAGATTTTTTCAATATCACCCGAACGACGGCCTACAATCTTATAATTCAGCTTTACTCCCGTAGCAGATTCGAAAGTTCTGATAAGCTCTAAAACTGAAGCCCCGTTTCCGGTACCAATGTTGAAATATTCATAGGACTGAAGATTTTTCCCATCCAGCAGACGGCTGATAGCCACCACATGTGCTTTGGCAAGATCGACCACATTGATAAAATCACGGATACAGCTTCCGTCGGGGGTGTCATAATCATCTCCGAAAACGCTGAGCTGCTGCCTGATCCCTGCAGCGGTTTGAGTAATATAAGGCACCAGGTTATTGGGTACCCCTCTTGGGAGCTCGCCAATCAAAGCCGTAGGATGCGCACCGATCGGATTGAAATAACGCAGGGCAATTGCATTCTTCCCTTCGGTAGCCTTCACATAATCGCGGATGATATCCTCGCTGATTGCTTTTGTATTCCCGTAAGGCGATTCGGCGGGTTTCCTGGGAGTTTCTTCTGTCACAGGAAGCTGGTCCGGTTGACCATAAACAGTACAGGACGATGAAAAAACAAAATTCCCGACCTTATATTTTTTCATGCATTCCAGCAAGTTCATCAGAGAAATCAGGTTGTTGCGGTAATACATCAAAGGCTTTTCGACCGATTCGCCAACAGCCTTGTAGGCCGCAAAATGCACGATTGCCTCAATTCCCCTGTGTTTTTCAAAAAAAGATTCCAGCCTTGGCAAATCCTGAAGATTAAATTCTTCGAATGCCGGCCGTATCCCGCTGATTTTCTCAATTTTGTCAACCACCTCTGCCGAGGAGTTGGAAAGATCATCAATGATCACCACTTCATAACCTGCAGCCTGAAGCTCTACAACCGTGTGAGAACCAATGTATCCCGTTCCTCCGGTTACCAATAATTTATGTGCCATTATTCAAGTTTTTTCAGAAGCTTCAAAAATACAATTAAAAAAATCTGAAATCAAGAATACAGGCAAACCATTGAATGAAAGATCATGAAGAATAATGAAGGAGCAGAATTAAGTCTGGGAGGTACCAGCTCTATGTTGTCTGTGCATTTGCTGTGCACTTGCTGTGCACTTGTTGTGCTATTTTAGCACAGCAAGTGCACAAGAAATGCACAAATGGTGCACAGATAGTATGGAGTTGGCAGCAGTCAATCATTAAGATGATAAAATAGGTGGATCGCTTAAGGGATCTGATGTTTTAGGAAATGGCAAACAATAGGAGAGATGGCCTCTTTATGGAAAAGATGTTTTGCCTCGTTTCTCTCGATTCGAGCATTATAACAGTGCTAACGCTTTGTTTGCTTTGAAGATTTGATTTTATGGATTCCGGGATTAAGAATAATGTCGCTTCTGCGTTAGGGAATAAATTAGATCAAATATTTCTCCTCTGACTATTTAGAAAATTAAAATGATAATGTCCTCTTTTTCTCTTTTGGTTTTTGAAACTCATCAATAAACCCATATAAATACAAAATACTCCAGCAATCATAAAGGGTAACCATATCTTTACAATTGAATCCAATTTATAAAAATTACATAACGCGTAAATAATACATGTAAACGCAATTGCAGTCCCAATTATCATCATAAGATTACCGGAAGTAAAATTGATGCTTACAAGATTTCTTTTCATAATGGTAAAAGTTAATTTTATTCCAAATACACTATATTATATTGTAATTTACAAGGAATAGCGTAACTACGCCCAGCTCTAAAAAACAAAGAAAAGCAAGAAGAGTCCACTTTAAGATACTTTCAAAATCAATCATGTTTTCTGATTTATTTTAAAACACCTATTTCTTTTCCAACTTTTTTAAATGCTTCAATGGCTTTGTCCAGATGTTCTGTTTTGTGGGCGGCGGAGAGCTGAACACGAATACGGGCCTGGCCCTGAGGAACAACAGGATAATAAAAGCCTGTGACGTATATTCCTTCATCCAAAAGACGGGCGGCAAAATCCTGCGAGAGTTTGGCATCGTAAAGCATCACGGCACAAATGGCTGACTGCGTCGGCTTGATATCGAATCCCGCCTCTTTGATACGGGTTACAAAATATTCGGTGTTTTGGTGTAAACGGTCCTGGAGCTCGGTTGTTTCGGTCATCATTTCAAACATGCGGATTCCCGCTTTCACAACCATAGGGGGCAATGAATTGGAGAAAAGATAGGGCCTTGACCGCTGACGCAGAAATTCAATGATTTCCTTTCGTCCGGTAGTAAATCCCCCGATGGCTCCGCCAAACGATTTGCCAAGGGTTCCGGTAATGATATCGACTTCTCCCCGGAGATTGAACATTTCGGTTACTCCCCTTCCGGTTTCACCTACCACACCGGCCGAATGGCTTTCATCCACCATCACCAGGGCATCGTATTTACGAGCTAACTTTACAATTTCATCAAGAGGTGCAACATTTCCGTCCATGGAGAAAACGCCGTCCGTGGCGACAATCCTGAATCGTGAATCCTGGGCCTCCTGCAATTGCTTTTCAAGATCTCCCATGTCAGCATTATTGTAACGGTATCGCATTGCCTTACAAAGTCTTACTCCATCAATAATGGAGGCATGATTCAGCGAATCGGAGATAATAGCATCCTGGTCAGATAACAAAGATTCAAATAAACCTCCGTTGGCATCAAAACAAGCAGCATATAATATGGTGTCATCCGTTCCGAAGAACCCAGCAATTTTTTCCTCAAGCTGCTTGTGCAAATCGGTGGTTCCGCAGATAAAACGAACCGACGACATCCCATAACCATGAGAATCGAGGCCCTCTTTAGCCGCCTTGATGAGTTCGGGATGATTCGAAAGCCCAAGGTAATTATTGGCACAGAAGTTTAAAACTTCCTTTCCGGAGTCAAGTTTTATTACCGCATCCTGTGGAGATACAATGATTCTTTCATTTTTATAAAGTCCGGCTTCGCGGATGTTTTTCAGTTCCGTCAAAAGATGATTCTTTATTTTTCCGTACATAACAGCAGAATTGAAGAATTAATTAGAAAGTTATAAAGTTACATTATTGATTTAAAATAATTTGATTTATAGATATATTTTTTTATATTCTTTATTGTATAAAGTTTTAAAGCCAGAAGTGTGCATGAATTAAAAACAGTTTCACCCAATTAAGATTTTCCGGAATGAAAAACCTGTATCTTCTTTTATTGGAACTTCAATCAACAGGAAAGCCGTTGATATTAGCCACTATCACAAGAACTCCCGGCTCTTTTCTCCACAAGCCCGGCAGTTCAATCCTTTTCAATTCCAACGGGTTTATTTCAGAAAGTGCAGGAGATAATTTTCTGGATACCAAAATACGGGAGATCGCATTCCAGTCGTTCTCCACGGGAAAATCGGGATATTTCTGTATCAACCCGGAGAAAGAAATGTCCAAAGTGGAAGATGATTATTGCGAAGGGTCGATAGAAATTCTCATGGATGCCTCACCCCTGGATCATATTTCGGTATTTGAAGAAATAAAACGATCGCTTGAAAGAAGAATTCCCGGAGTGCTTGTAACAAAAATTACCAGGCATCCTGACAATGACCAGGTTTCCATTGAACGTACCTGGATGCCAGAAAACAATTCAGAGCTGACTATCCAAAACGGAATTCCGGGAAAAGAGATAAAAAGACTTTCCGGTGGAGGTTATTCCCAGTACTGTGAATTCAAAATTCCAGGATCAGAGGGATTGATATTCCTTGAACCAATATTTCCCCTTCCGCACCTGATAATTGCAGGAGCAGGGAATATCTGTAAAGCTTTAATGCACATTGCCAGGCTCCTTGATTTTGAGATTACGGTTATCGATGACAGGGAAGAATTCGCAAACCGCGATAACCTCCCTGATGCAGATCATATTATAGTCAGGAATGCAGGCGAAATCCTGGAAGAAATGGATCTGACTCCCGATACCTATGTTGTGATTGGAACAAAAGGATACAAGGACGATGCCCTGGCATTGAGACCCTGCATCGGTGGTGAAGCGGCCTATCTCGGCATCATAGGCAGCAGGAATAAAATATCGTGGATGCGCGATGAATTTATCAGGAAAGGCTGGGCTGAACCAAGGGAATGGAAAGATATCCATGCCCCGGTTGGAATGGACATTTTCCCAGGGAACATTCAGGAAATCGCCGTCAGCATAGCGGCGCAGCTGATACAGGTAAAGAATTCCAAAATACAACCGGGAGCCGGGCAAGGTACCGGTAATTTTTCCGAATTTCAGAGGATTTTTGGGAAGGGAGGAACCCTGCCCCTACGGAATTAAATTTTTCATAAACGGATCACCATATTCTTTGGCCCAACGCCAGAGGAGATTGCGGCAATTGCCCAATTCGGTTTTGTATTTCGGATCAGAGGCAAGATTTATCATCTCACCGGGATCGTTTTCAAGATCATAGAGGGCTTCGCGCTGCTGACCCTGATCATAAATCCAGTATTTGAAACGCTCGTTTCGCAGCATCCGTCCTTCCGGAACGGTCCTGGTACCGTTAATAGGTTCCCCCTGTTCCATCAAATCGGATACAACAACGTAACGGTGTTTTTTTTCCTTTGACTGATTAATGATATAAGGCTTAAGGCTCATTCCCCTGTTTTGTTTTGGAATCTGAATACCGGCCAGGTCACAAAGGGTTGGCATCAGGTCGATCCCTGTCTGAACAAGCAGCTCGGATTTCCTTGCCTTGCATTCGTCATAGCTGATGATGAAAGGAACCTTCACAGACTCTTCATAGAATACGGTTTTCTGGTTCCAATGATGCGCTCCCTGGCAATCGCCATGATCACTCAGGAAAACAATGATAGTATTTTTATCCAGGCCTGATTCTTTCAACTTCGCCAGGATCATCCCGATTTGGGCATCTACCTTTTCAATCAGCCGATAATAGGCCCATCGGTACTGTCTCCACTTTTCATCCGAAAATTCTGAAACGGGAAATACCTTGCTTGCCTGGTAGGAGGTTCTCATGAGTTGCATGATATCCGTTTCATCCTTTGAAGGCTGGTAATTGGTTCTTAAAGGAGGACACTCTTCCGCAGGAGGAGGGGTTCCGATTTCTCCATCGGGCAGTTTCTCTCCACGCGCCCACTCACAGATGTTATGGGGATTGCAGAAGGAGACGACGGCGAGGAAGGGAGCATTGCGCGGAGTTTCGAGGAACTGAGCAACAGCTTTGGTAAGAAGGCTGTCTCCCCCGACATTCCTTATCACAGCCATGCTCGAGAAACCATGAGCAGCTTTTTCCCTGTGATTGTACGGAAGATGCCATTTGCCAAAATACCCCGTGGAGTAACCTGCATTTTTGAAGAAAGTACCCATAGTAGGAAATTCAGCAGGATTTATCGTCTCGTTAAAATTAGCCTGTATCCCCAGCTCGTGAGGATATCTCCCGGTAAAAATAGAGCTCCGGGAAGGTATGCACAATGGATTGGTACAATAGGCGTTTTTGAAAGTAATGCCATGTTCAGCCAGGTAATCCATACTGGGGGTATTGAGAAACTGATGACCGATGTTTGCTCCCAAAGATTCAGCGGACTGCTGATCAGTCATAATAATCAGTATGTTGGGTTTTTCCGGCAATTTCTGTGAATAACTTATACAAGGAATTAAAGCAGAGACAAAGGTAAAGCATAAAGGGATTTTTCTAATCCGGGGTATCATAGTTTTATATATGCAGGTTATACGATTCATTGATATGTTCAGCAGCGAAAATAATTAAAATATTGAATACCTGATTATTTAAAAATTAACTTTCCAATATTTCGGTTTAGTGAATTCATTAAATTTTTATCGCCCTAAATTATTTTGGTTAACTTTGCCTGTTCGTAAAGGACTATACATAACATAACATTTGATTCAAAAAGATGGCCCGAAGCAGAGATGATAAATCAGGCGGTTCTTCCCCAAAGAAAACCGGACTAGGCGGTCGTATCGGAAACCTCAGCAAATGGGAACGTGCAGGTGGAATTCTGGCAATCCTGCTGTTTTTCTTTTCCGTGTACCTGTTAATATCTTTTATCTCGTTTCTATTTTCGGGGGGGGCTGATCAAAGCCTCCTGGAATCCTCCATCAGAGAAACAATGACCGATGAAAAGGTTAAGTTTGTCAATGCCGGTGGAAGATTCGGAGCTATCCTATCCAACCTGCTTATCAACAAAGCTTTTGGTGTTGCCTCCTTCGGCATTATTTACCTGTTGATCATTATCTCACTTAAACTGGCCAGAATTGGTAAAGTATCCTTTAGCAAGAATTTCGGCTATTGCCTGTTCCTGATGGTGTGGATTTCAATTTCCTGCGGATACTTTCTTTCATCGCTTTATGAAAAATCTTTTATTCTTCCGGGAGGAACGTACGGATTTTTTATCAGCCGATTTCTGAATTCAACGATTGGAAAGATGGGAACTTTCTTCCTGATCCTGGGTTCGATGCTGACTTGCATCATTATCGCATTCGAATCGGCCTGGCCTACCATCAGAAAATGGATTATCACCCAACGGGAGAAAGCAGCGCAAAAAAAATTGCTTAAAAAAGAAGAGGAAAAACAACTGGCTGCTTATACCAAAGAAGATACTTTCAATATTCCGCAGGCTCCGGTCATTCCTGTGGATGATAAGGCTTTTGCCAAAGTGGCTGAAGGTAATAACGTAGAAATTGTTTACGCAGGGAAGAAAGATGCAGGGAACAATGATTATAACAATCTTGAACTGGAACGCGAGGAAATTCATCATGAAGAAGAGCAAATCCCCTACAAAGCTCCGGAACCTGTTAACGATTTCAGGATAAAAGAGACCAATGACGATGATGATTTAATGGATGAAGTTGACGGAGAACTTGAAGCGTATGATCCAACTCTTGAACTGTCGAAATATAAATTTCCCCCGCTTGATTTATTGGAAGAACGTTCAACCGGCAATCCACAGGTCTCGGATGAAGAACTCATCGCCAATAAGAACAAAATTCTTCAGACTTTAAAGAATTACAATATTGACATAGTAAAAATAAAAGCTACTACAGGTCCGACAATCACACTCTATGAGATAGTACCCGCACCAGGAATCAGAATTTCCAAAATAAAGAACCTGGAAGACGACATTGCATTAAGCCTTGCGGCATTGGGTATTCGTATCATTGCTCCTATTCCCGGTAAGGGGACCGTAGGGATTGAAGTCCCTAACAGCAAACCTGAGATTGTATCGATGCGTTCGCTGATCTGTTCAAAGGCTTTCCAGGAAACAGACTACGAGCTGCCATTGGCATTGGGGAAAACGATTTCAAATGAGACCTTTGTGGTCGATCTCACCAAAATGCCTCACATTCTTGTTGCCGGAGCAACCGGCCAGGGCAAGTCTGTGGGTTTGAATGCAATTATTACTTCGCTGCTTTACAAGAAGCATCCTTCACAGCTTAAGTTTGTATTTGTCGATCCTAAAAAAGTAGAGTTAAATCTCTATTCCATCATTGAGAAGCATTTCCTGGCCAAAATGCCGGATGAGGGAGATCCGATTATAACGGATGTTCAGCGGGTTAAAAATACCCTCAGTTCCCTGAATATCGAAATGGATAACCGTTATGATCTGCTTAAGAAGGCTCATGCAAGAAATATTAAAGAATACAACGAGAAGTTTATCGCACGGAGGCTTAATCCGGAGAAAGGCCACCGCTATCAACCTTACATTGTTGTTGTAATCGATGAGTTTGCGGATTTAATTATGACCGCCGGAAAGGAAATAGAGCTTCCAATTGCCAGGATCGCTCAGCTTGCAAGAGCAGTGGGTATTCACATGGTGATCGCGACCCAGCGGCCTTCGATTAATATCATCACAGGAGTTATCAAAGCCAATTTCCCGGCCAGGATAGCTTTCAGGGTTGCCGCTATGATAGATTCACGCACTATTCTTGATACCCCTGGAGCCAATCAACTGATCGGCAAGGGCGATATGTTGGTTTCCACCGGCAATAATCTTACCCGCGTTCAGTGTGCGTTCGTCGACACCCCGGAAGTAGAGGCCATCGTACATTTTATCAGCGACCAGCCAGGTTTTCCAACGGCTTTCCTGTTACCTGAATGTTATGATGAAGAAGCCGGAGATTCAGGATCTATTGATCTAAAGAACAGGGACGAGCTTTTTGAGGAAGCCGCCAGGACCATAGTTCTGAATCAATTTGGTTCCACTTCCTCGATCCAACGGAAATTTTCGATTGGATATAATCGGGCAGGACGTATAATGGATCAGTTAGAAGCAGCGGGAATTGTGGGACCCAGTGAAGGAAGCAAGGCAAGACAAGTTTTATTGCAGGATGAGTATGCTTTGGAACAATTATTGAATAGTATTGATAATTGAATCACAATCCTTGACAGAGGGATTAATAATTAAAAACATTAATAAAGATTTAATTTAGAGTTACATGAAAAGATTACTATTAATTAGTTCATTATTGCTTATTACATGCATAGGCATGGCTGCACAGGATCCCAAAGCAAAAGAAATTCTGGATAAAGTGTCAAACATTAACAGAAATTTCAAAACCATTCAGATCGATTTTACTTTCACCTTAAATAACCCAAAGACCAAAGCCAGCGAAACCAATACCGGATGGGTAGCCTTAAAAGGTAAAAGTTACCGTTTGCACATGCCGGCCCTAGGAATGGATGTTTATTCAGACGGGAAAACTACGTGGAGTTTTCTTACCGCTTCCAATGAAGTAAACATAACTGAGGCAGATCCCGAAAGTGATGCAGCCCTCAATCCCGCAAATCTTTTCACGATTTATGAAAAAGGATTCAGGAATACTTATATCGGTGAAGAAAATGTGGCAGGAAAACCTTCTTTCGTGATTGAACTTGTTCCTGAGGCCAAAAAAGAATATACAAAAGTTAGATTGTATATTGATAAGTCAAAATATGAGATTAACAAAGCCATCTCCTACAACAAGGATGGGAATGCCTATACTTTGACTCTAAAGAATATGAAGACCAATCAAATTCTTGCTGACGATTTCTTCAAGTTCAATCCTGCCAAATTTCCAAAGGTCCAGATTAATGATATGCGTTAATCTTTAAAGTTCCGGAAGAAAACTTTCAACAGCAAGGCGATAGGAATTTAATCCGAATCCCATTATCGATCCTTTACATACCGGGCCGATAACAGATTGATGGCGAAAATTTTCACGCGTAAGGATATTGGAAATATGCACCTCAACCACAGGGGCGGTAACTGCGGCGATAGCATCTCTTATTGCAATCGAAGTATGGGTGTAAGCACCAGCGTTTAAAATGATACCATCTGCCGAAAATCCGACTTTTTGAAGATAATCTACAATTTCACCTTCAATGTTTGACTGGAAATATTCGAATTCAATTTCTTTATAAAATGAAACTATCTTTTCATAATAATTTGCAAATGAGTAGTTTCCATAGATGTTTTTTTCCCTGATTCCCAATAAATTCAAATTGGGTCCATTTAAAATAATTATTTTCATTTAAATAAAATAATTTGTATATTTATAATGTGCAATTTGCAAAAATTTAAGCGATTTTTGACACGGATTTTTGTTTAATTTTTATATTTTAAAATTAGTATTATACCAAAATAAAACCAACAAAATGAATTGGGCAGAATCAAAAAAAGGATATGAAACTTTCCTGAGACTTGAGAAATCTCTCTCTCAGAATTCAGTGAGTGCATATGCCAATGACATTAACAAACTTGTTTCGTTTATTGACGAACATTATCCAACACTCACCCCTGAGACCGTAAAATTAGCCCATCTAAGGAAATTTGTTGAATGGATGAATCAGAAAGGAATCAGCCCGAGAACTCAGGCCAGAACCATTTCAGGCATAAAATCCTTCTATAAATTTCTATTAATAGAAGAGGCTGTTGAAAACGATCCCACTACTCTTCTTGAATCTCCAAGAATAGGACGAAAACTTCCCGAAATTCTTACGGACGATGAAATAAATAGACTCATTGACGCCATCGACGATTCCAAACCTGAAGGAATAAGAAACAAAGCAATCCTGGAAACTTTATACAGTTGTGGATTAAGAGTTTCAGAATTGGTCGATTTAAGGCTTTCAAACCTTCATTTTGAACAGGAATTCCTGAAAATCAGCGGCAAAGGAGAGAAAGAGAGATTGGTTCCTATCAGCAAAAGAGCCATTGATGATATTAAAAAATACCTGGTTGCCTCAAGGAAAAAACTCAATATCGAAAAAGGAAATGAAAATATTGTTTTCCTTAACAGAAGAGGGAAAAAACTAAGCAGGGTAATGATATTTACAATCATCAAGAATCTTGCGGACAAGATCAAATTAAATAAGAATATAAGTCCTCATACGTTCCGTCATTCATTCGCTTCCGCCCTCGTTCAGGGAGGAGCCGACCTGAGAACAGTACAGGAAATGCTTGGTCATGAATCCATTCTGACTACGGAGATTTATACACATCTTGATAAAGAATATCTTAAGGATACGGTTAATAAGTACCATCCAAGATCATAATATTTCCTGAATTCATAAAAAAGAGGGCCTCAAATCGTGAAGCCCTCTTTTTTTATTCAATATTAAGTAATACTTAATTATTTAATACTTGTGAATTACATTTGCTTAAAAAATTTACTTTTACAGACGCTAATATAAAAAAATGAACCGACTCGGAGAAAGAATAAAGCGAAAAAGGGAAATGCTTAAAATGCCACTGAGCGATCTCTCCAGAAAAGTAGGTGTCAGCGCAAGTGCTCTGTCTCAGATCGAGAATTCCAAGGCTTTCCCATCTATCGTTACTTTAAAAAGTATCGCGGATAGTCTTTATACCACTGTCGGTGAATTAATTGGTGAGAATGAGCTTCTCACCAAGAATCCGCTCATTAAGGCCGATGATATCAAGTTTGTGAAAGTAAATTCCACTGGTACAAGTCTCTTTCTGCTTTCTCATCATGAGAACAGTAAACAGATGGAACCTTACATCCTAAAGTTTGTTGAAAATTCTGATTCTTCAAATATCATGCGGAATCATCCCGGGCAGGAATTCATACATGTACTGGAAGGTAAACTGATGATTTCCATTGATAACACACAATATATACTTGAGAAAGGGGATAATGTTTATTTTAATTCCAACACCTCTCACAGTTTGAAGAATATTCATCCTTCATCAGCAAGAGTTCTCTGGATCGTTACTCCTCCCAATATATAAGATATTTACACACTTTCAGGTGACAGAATGCTATATAAAATCAATGTTAAGTTTTAAATCGAAAGCAAGAGAAAATTTTAGATTTTAATTTATAATAAATAATTTTGCATTTAAGCAAACATTAAATTAATTAAACTATACTTAAAAGTGGATCCTCAAGCAACACAATTGAACGAAAGAATCCGGCAACAAAATCCAAATGTGTTGGAATTGCTTTCTGAAAAGGGTAAAAATATTTTTTTCCCGAAATTAGGTATTCTGTCACAATCAGCTCAGGCCAAGGGAAAAAAAATCAATGCAACAATAGGAGAAGCTATTGAGGACGATGGCTTATCAATGCATCTCTCCGGTTTTGATGATTTGATCAAAATGCCCCTGGCTTCCGTCTATCCTTATGCACCAAGTTTTGGCAAACTTGATTTACGTAAAGCATGGAAAAACAATATTATTCATAAAAATCCCTCTCTGGTAAATACACTTTTCAGTACTCCCATTGCCACCTGTGGTTTGACCCACGGTGTCAGTATGGCTGGATATATGTTTGTGGATGAAGGAGACACTGTTGTTATTCCGGATCTTTTCTGGGAAAATTATTCTCTCATCTTTGAAAATGCCTGCCGCGGTAAAGTAGAAACTTTCCCACTGTTTAAAAACGGCCGTTTCAATACCGAAGGTTTTTCTGCTAAGTTGAACTCTATCGAGAAAAAAATCATCTTATTGCTTAATTTTCCAAATAATCCCACTGGATATACACCTCTCACTGACGAGATTGATGGTATTGTCAATGCAATTACTGAACAGGCAGAAAAGGGCAAGAAAGTAGTAGTTCTGATTGATGATGCATATTTTGGCCTTGTCTATGAAGAAAAGGTATTCAAAGAATCTATCTTCACAAGGTTAGTTTCGGCTGACGAGAACCTTTTGGCCGTCAAGCTTGATGGAGCAACTAAAGAAGATTACGTCTGGGGATTTCGCGTCGGATTCATTTCTTATGGCGTTAAAAACGGAACGGCTGAATTATACGAAGCTCTTGAAAATAAAACCGCAGGTGCCATCCGGGCCAATATTTCCAATATCAGCAATCTTACTCAATCCTTATTGCAAAAGGTATATACTTCTGAAAGCTACAGCCACGATAAGGTCAACAAATTCAACACCCTGAAAGGCCGTTATCTGGAAATCAGGAAAACTCTTTCCAATTCGAAGTACAGTGAATATTTTGAAGCTTTGCCTTTCAATTCAGGTTATTTTATGTGTATCCGGGTAAAGAATGGCCTTAATGCTGAGGAGATCCGAAAAATTCTTCTGGATAAATACGATACCGGAGTAATCGTTTTTGGAGATATTATCAGACTTGCCTTTTCGGCCGTACCTCAATCAAAGATTGCTTCATTGATTGAAAATATTTACCTAGCTTGTAAAGATTACAGTTCAAAATAAATTATTATCGATATAGAATATCTATTAATTCAAAATTTCATTTAATGACAAACAATCAGAAATTAATCAAATGGGTAAACGAGTGGGCTGAACATTGTCAACCCGATAAAGTTTACTGGTGCAATGGTTCTGAAGAAGAAAACAATACCCTGCTTGCAGGAATGGTTGCCAGTGGTATGGCAGTTAAACTGGACGATAAAAAACGTCCGAATAGTTATTATTTTCAATCCGATCCAAGCGATGTGGCCCGTGTTGAAAACAGAACATTCATTTGTTCAAGCAAGAAAGAGGAAGCAGGCCCTACCAATAACTGGGCAGATCCTAAAGAAATGAAGGAAATCCTTCTGAAAAAATATAAAGGTTGTATGAAAGGCCGTACTATGTATGTGATTCCTTTCAGCATGGGTCCTCTTGGCTCCAATATTGCTCATATTGGCGTTCAACTTACCGACTCTCCTTATGTAGTCGTTAACATGAGAATCATGACAAGAATGGGAAAAGCTGTTCTTGACGTGTTAGGAAATGGTGATTTCGTTCCCTGTGTACATTCCAACGGAGCGCCACTTCAACCAGGACAAAAAGATGTAAAATGGCCTTGTGCTCCTATCGAAGATAAATACATTTCTCATTTCCCTGAAACCAATGAAATCTGGGCTTATGGTTCCGGTTACGGCGGTAACGCACTTCTTGGAAAGAAATGTTTTGCTTTGCGTATAGCCACCAACATGGCAAGAAGGCAAGGCTGGCTGGCTGAACATATGCTCATCATGGGTATTACCAACCCGAAGGGAGAAAAGAAATATGTAGCAGCAGCTTTCCCAAGTGCATGCGGCAAAACCAATCTCGCCATGCTTATCCCTACCATCCCCGGATGGAAAGTTGAAACTGTCGGTGATGATATCGCCTGGATGAAATTTGGGAAAGATGGCCGTCTGTATGCAATAAATCCCGAAGCAGGATTCTTTGGTGTAGCTCCTTATACTTCAATGGAGACAAATCCGAATGCAATGCTTTCTGCAAGGGCGAATACTATTTTCACCAATACTGGCTTAACTCCTGATGGTGACATCTGGTGGGAAGGTATCGGTTATGATGCTCCTGAAGGCACCATTACCTGGACCAATGCCAAATATGATAAGGCAAGCGGTAAACCTGCTGCACATCCAAACGCACGTTTTACAGCCCCTGCTTACCAGTGTCCTGCAATTGATAAAGATTGGGAAAATCCTGCTGGTGTACCAATCTCGGCAATTCTTTTCGGAGGTCGTCGTCCAAGTACCGTTCCGTTGGTTTACCAATCATTTGACTGGAATCACGGTGTATTCATGGGCTCTATCGTTGGTTCTGAAGTTACAGCTGCAGCTATCGGTTTGAAAGCAGGTGTTCGCCGCGACCCATTTGCAATGCTTCCTTTCTGTGGCTACAACATGGCTGATTATTTCGGACATTGGATCGAAATTGGGGAAACTGCTCCCGATAAGAAAAAACTTCCGAAAATATTCAATGTGAACTGGTTCCGTAAGAATGCGGAAGGTAAATTCCTGTGGCCAGGTTATGGCGATAATATCCGCGTTCTGCAATGGATCTTCGAACGTGTTGATGGCGATGCCGCTGCTGTTGAAACTCCAATTGGTTATGTGCCGAATGCAAATTCAATCAATACTGAAGGACTTAAAGGCGTTGCTCAGAACCTTCCTGAACTTCTTTCAGTCGATAAAAATAAATGGGCCGATGAACTTGAACTGGTGAAAGAACAGTATGCAATTTTCGGTGACCGTTTACCAAAAGAACTGAAGGACCAGATTGCAGCAATCAAAGCAAGATTCGCAAAGCAGAAATAAGAGATAAATCCAAATAGTATTTAAAGAAACCGCTTCCCAAATGGGAGCGGTTTTTTTGTTGACATTAATATCCGTAACAGGGCAGAGAAAAAATTCGCAACGAGCCTTTGCTACTAAAGAATCTCTGGCTCTCATGGGCATAATACATTAGGAATAACGGGCGCTAATCTACCCACTGAGAATTTAAGTTTTAACATTCCTCTCGTTATTTGTTTTAAAGATGCAGATTCAAAGGGACAAATTCATTACAATAATGATAAAGCGAATGTTTCTTAAGTCAAACCCACGCATCGATTTCTTCTTCCACATCATCTTCAATCAGAAATTCAGCAGTTTATTTCAATTTAACACTATATTTGCACTCTATACATCAATATTTAAATGAAAATTAACAGGTTTTTTAATAAAAGTTATTCAATTAACGAATACCTTGTATTAATATACAGGTTCATCGTCATTCTGCTTTTCTTTTCTGTATGCAGGGTGCTTTTTTACTTACTTAACACAGGACTTTTTCCTCAGGTAAATTTTCACTCTTTTCTCAGGATGATGAAAGGCGGAGTAATGTTTGATGTTAGTGCATTACTTTATATCAATATTCTTTTTTTCATCTTATACCTTAATCCCTTCCCTGTTAAATTCAAAACATGGTATCAGAAAAGCTTAAAATGGCTCTTTCTCTCAACCAATGGTTTTGCTCTTGCCCTAAACTGCATTGATACTATTTATTACCGTTTCGTTCTTAAAAGAACTACTGCAAGCATATTCAGCCTTCTGGAACAGATCAATAACAAAAGTTCCCTGACAAGGAGCGTTCTTACTGATTTCTGGTACATGATTGTGATTTGGGTTATCATGTTATTTCTTCTTGGCAGGTGTTATCGTCTGTTTATACCTCAAAAACCAGGTGTTTACAAAAAATGGTCTTATTCCCTGCAATCGGTCATTGCTATTGTCATTGTTGCCCTCCTTAGCGTGATTGGAATCAGAGGTGGATATATGCCCAGCACGAGGCCGATCAATATGAACAATGCGGGAAAATATGTCACTTCTCCCGAGGAGATGTCAATCGTTCAAAATACACCTTTTTGCATCATCAGAACCCTTGGCAAAAAAAACTTCGTGATCAAAAACTATTTCCAAGAACCTGAACTGGAGAAAATTTATACTCCGGTGATAACGCCCAAAGACACGGCCGAGATGAAGAAAGACAATGTCGTAGTCATAATACTCGAAAGCTTCAGTCGTGAATTCGTTGGCTCTTTAAACAAAAATCTGAATAACGGGACCTACAAAGGCTATACCCCCTTCCTTGATTCGCTGATATCACAAAGTCTTGTTTTTCCGAATGCCTTTGCAAACGGGAGAAAATCTATCGATGCAATCCCCTCTGTTACGGCCAGCATCCCCGCACTGGTACTACCCTATGTGCTTTCAGAAAGATCCGGGAACAGGGTTAACAGTCTGGCCAGCCTGCTTTCAGGGAAAGGTTATGAAACCTCATTTTTTCATAGTGCACCCAATGGATCAATGGGATTTGATGCATTTACCAAAATTGCCGGCTTCAAATATTACTTTGGGAAGAATGAATATGGGAAAGAAGATGGATTTGACGGAGTATGGGGCATCTGGGACGAACCCTTTTTCCAGTATTTTGCCAATGAGCTGAACAAAATGAAGTCTCCTTTTTTCACGACCATTTTTTCCGTTTCTTCGCATCACCCTTTCAAGGTTCCTGAACAATATGTGACCAAATTCCCGGAAGAGCATATCCCGCTCCAGAAATGTATCCGTTATACAGATTATTCACTGAAGGAGTTTTTCGATAAGATCAAAACGATGCCATGGTTCAATAATACTCTCTTTGTCATCACGGCCGATCATTGCTCAGAATCAGATTTCAAAGAATACAGAACTCTCGTGAATGATTTTGCGATTCCTCTTATTTTCTATAAACCAGACGGAAGTTTAAAAGGCGAAGATACTTCCGTTGCCGAGCAAATCGATATTATGCCCACGATATTGGGATACCTTAATTATCCGGATCCCTACGTTGCTTTCGGGAATAACCTCTTTGATAAAAATTCGAAGAGATTTGCCGTTAATTACATCGAGGAGACCTACCAGTTTCTGACGGGCAATTATGCTATCTATTTCAACGATAATGAATTTACCGGGATCTATGATAGAATTAAGGATCCTAATCTGACCAATAACCTCCTTGGTAAAATTGACCTTAGCAAGGAAGAAAATCTCTACAGGGCAATAATTCAGCAGTACAATAACCGTATGGTTAAGAACAAATTAACCATACCAAACTCCGGTCCCGTTCTCACGCAGACTAACCGGCACTAACCGTATCTTCCAATCTTTTTTAATGATTAAAGGCACTGTGTACCAGTATCTATATTCGTATTTTGCCCTTAATTCATTCGCACCTTCTTTGCAGTTTATCCGCTCTTTATCCGCATTTAAGCGAACAAAGAGCGAACAAAGAGCGAATAAAGACCGAACAAACTACGAAGATGATACGGTAAAGCTCACTGGGGGGAAAGATCTATTTTGAAGGCTTGATAAGGTTAATTCCGGGGATTATGATGTTTTTTCATTGATTCTGATCATCAATTTCACCTTTAAGGTTTCTTTGCAGACATATTTTAGTATCCTCCAAAGACATATTTTGACCAAGCAGAAACATCAGTTTAGTAACCGCAGCTTCAGAAGTAATATCATTTCCGCTTACCACTCCAGCCTCCGCCAATTCAGCGCTGGTTTGATAAAATCCCATCTTCACCCGTCCTCCGGGGCATTGGCTCACGTTCAAAAGAATCTTTCCCGATCTTGAAGCCTCCCTGATAGAATCCAGCAACCAGGGGAAAGTGGGCATATTGCCTGAGCCAAATGATTCAAGAACAATGCCTTTAATTTCAGGAAGACTTAACAGAGATTCAAAATAATGCCGGTTTAAACCGGGAAAAAGTTTAAGGATAATCACGTTGTCATCAATGGCGGTATTGATGTTGAATTGCCCGGTATTTTCCTGGTAATAAATTTTTTCAAAATTGTATTTAATATCAACACCGGCAACCGCAAGCGGAGGATAATGATGCGACATAAAAGCGCTGAACTGCTGGGAATCCTGTTTCGTTGCACGATTACCCCGGAAAAGATACGAGCTGAAATAGATACAAACCTCCGGAACCAGGGCTCTCCCATCTTTTCTGGCAGCAGCAATCTGAACAGCAGTGATCAGGTTTTCCTTTCCATCGGTTCGAAGGACGCCAATCGGAAGCTGGGCGCCAGTCATGATAACCGGCTTTTCGAGTTTTTCAAGCATGTAGCTTAACGCAGAAGCAGAATACGCCATGGTGTCGGTTCCATGGAGGATCACAAATCCATCGTAATTATTATAATTCTTTTGAATGGTTTTTGCCAATTTAACCCAGATGGCAGGAGTCACGTTGGAGGAATCGATGGGTGGATTAAAGGTAATGGAATCGATCTGGTACCCGAGTTTGTTTAATTCAGGAATTTCTTCCTGTATAAATTCAAACTTCATGGGGGACAATGTTCTGGTTTTGGGATCTTCCCGCATCCCGATCGTCCCTCCGGTATATATGATCAAGATAGAGGTTCTTTCAGCAGGCATTTTTATTTATAATTACGCTTTCGGCTTAATAATTATAAATATAATAATTTTACCGGGAAATGGGATTTAAAAACCAAATAATTCGCAGGCATTTTGTGAAGTAATACTTGCTACTGCTTTCACATCTATTCCTTTTAGATCTGCTATTTTAGAGGCTATATAAGTAATATGGGAACTTTCATTGCGTTTTCCGCGGAAGGGAACCGGTGAAAGATACGGCGAATCGGTTTCAAGAACAATTTGCTCAAGGGGAATTTCAGGAACTACCAGGTTTAGCCCTGAATTTTTAAAGGTAACGATCCCCCCCAAGCCTATTTTAAAACCGAGATCAATAATTTCTTTGGCTTGCTCTTCAGAACCTGTAAAACTGTGGAAAATACCTTTTAAAAGAGAGTTTTTATGACGATAAAGGACTTTCATTACCTCATTATAGGAATCCCTCACGTGAATAACTACCGGCATCTGAAATTTTATAGCCCATTCAACCTGCGTTTCAAAAGCTTCAATCTGTTCTTCAATAAAAGTTCTTTCCCAGTACAAATCAATTCCTATCTCACCAATCCCATAGAACTTTCTCTTATTGAGCCAATAATCCATAATTTTCAATTCTTCCCTGAAGTCTTCCTTAACAGAAGTTGGATGCAACCCCATCAAAGGGAAAAAATATTCCGGGGCAGAATCGGCCAGGTTTAGCATGGGCCGGATGGAAGAGCTGTCGATGTTTGGAATAACAATTTTATCGATCCCGGCATTTTTGGCACGTTCAATTACTTCAGCCCGGTCAGAGCTAAACTCATCGGTATAAATATGAGAGTGAGTGTCAATAAACATTCTCGAAATTTTGTTACAAAAATACTTTTTACATTTATTCCGTATGATTAACCAATTGTTATCTGTATATCATCAAATAAAAAAGGGGCTTCAAAGAAGTCCCTTTAAAATTGATATTAATAGTTTCTCATTTTAAACAAGGCCCTGGGCAAGCATAGCATCGGCAACTTTTACGAAACCTCCTACATTTGCGCCCTTTACATAGTTGATATAATCACCCTGTTTCCCAAATTTCAAACAGGTCTGGTGTATATCCTGCATAATCAGGTGAAGACGTTTATCCACCTCTTCGCTGGTCCAGTTGTAGCGCATGCTGTTTTGCGACATTTCGAGACCGGAAACAGAGACACCACCTGCATTAACAGCTTTGCCTGGAGCAAAAGGAAATTTATTCGCGACGAAATATTCAACAGCATCGGAAGTGCAGCCCATGTTGGAAACTTCCGCCACAAGGAAACAACCGTTTTTCTGCAGAGTTTCTGCATCTTCTTTATTCAGTTCGTTCTGGGTAGCACAAGGAAGGGCTATATCGACAGGTTGTACCCACGGCTTCTGGTTAGGGAAGAACTGAACGCCATATTTTTCAGCATACGGTGAAACAATATCGTTGTTGCTTTCGCGCAATTCGAGCATATAATCAATTTTTTCACCGCTAACTCCATCCGGATCATAAATGTAACCATCAGGGCCAGAGATAGTAACTACCTTACCGCCTAATTGGTTAATCTTGCTGACTGCTCCCCAGGCTACATTGCCAAATCCTGAAACAGCAAAGGTTTTGCCTTCAATCTTTTTATTCATTTCGTTAAGCATATGCTGAACGAAATAAACTGCACCGTAACCAGTAGCTTCCGGACGCATACGGGAACCTCCCCAACCAAGACCTTTCCCGGTAAGAACACCGGTGAATTCATTTCTGATACGTTTGTATTGTCCAAAAAGGTAACCAATCTCACGCCCTCCAACGCCGATGTCTCCAGCGGGAACGTCGGTATCCGGGCCGATATGTTTGCAGAGCTCGGTCATGAACGACTGACAGAAATGCATGATTTCATTATCGCTTTTTCCTTTCGGGCTAAAATCGGAACCGCCTTTACCACCGCCCATCGGAAGAGTGGTAAGACTGTTTTTAAATGTTTGTTCAAATCCGAGGAATTTAAGAATGCTTAAGGTTACGCTTTTATGAAAACGCAAACCGCCTTTATAAGGGCCTATGGCACTGTTGAATTCAACGCGATAGCCACGGTTTACTTCCACTTCTCCGCGATCATTCATCCAGGGAACCCGGAACATTATTGTTCGTTCAGGCTCAACCATCCTTTCAAGAATTTTAGCCTTTTTATAACGTGGATTTGCATCATAAACGTCCCAAACTGTTTCAACCACTTCCAAAACAGCCTGGTGAAATTCAGTTTCTCCGGGAGTTCGAGCTTTAAGCTCGTCCATAAATTCAGAAATTCCTTTATTCATATCTTAAATTATTTAGATTTTTCGTTAGCCGGTGATTTCAAAAAATCCGGGCCAATTTTAATATAACATTCAAATTTAGCACTTTCTTTTAACTAGTGTGATTGATAAAATGAAATTTATTAAAGACAACTGCAAAAAGCGGCAACCTTATAAAGTTAATCATTATAGAATTTTAATGACGTTGTTTGCTAATTCTGACATATCATAAAATAAATCTATCAAAAATAATCGTTTCTTATTTTGGGGACAGTTTTTGATATGATTTCAAATTTGGAATAAATTATTGCCAAAATTTCTCCCAAAAAGAACTTCCAGGTTCGAATTATAAAAGCAGCTATTGGAAAGCCATCATTTTGTCTAATACAATGAGGGGTATTTTGAAAGATTTATAGTTTATATCGGATAGGACTTCAAAATAAGTTTTAATTTCGTGGCTCAATTGAAAATGAACAAATAAGCTCGTAAACGATGGAGTATAATTTCAAGGAAATAGAAAGTAAATGGCAAAAATTCTGGGCCGATAACAAAACATTTAAAGCTGAAACAAACTATTCGAAACCAAAGTTTTATTGTCTGGATATGTTTCCTTACCCCTCCGGAGCAGGTTTGCATGTCGGACATCCCGAGGGTTACACGGCCACCGACATCGTATGCCGGTACAAGAGAGCCAAAGGTTTTAACGTACTTCATCCAATGGGCTGGGATGCTTTTGGATTGCCCGCCGAGCAATATGCCATCCAAACCGGGACTCATCCTTCCATTACAACAGAAAAAAACTGTGCCACTTTCAGACGCCAGATACAATCCCTTGGACTAAGTTATGATTGGGACCGGGAGATCAATACAACAGATCCTTCATATTATAAATGGACCCAGTGGATATTTATCCGCCTTTACAATACATGGTTTGATTTTGAATCAAAAAAAGGCCGTCCGATCAGCGAGCTTCAGGTTCCCAAAGAAATCACAGAACAAGGAAAAGATGAAGTGCGCAAGTACATCGATAGTAAACGGCTTGCCTATTACGATAATGCACAGGTATGGTATTGCCGCACCTGTAAAACAGTGTGCGCCAATGAAGAGATCCTGAACGACGGTTCTCACGAAAAATGCGGAACTTTCGAGGTGGAAAGACGTTACCTGAAACAATGGATGTTACGGATACCGCATTATGCCGAACGGCTGCTGGAAGGATTGGAAGGTCTTGACTGGCCTGAAGGCGTTAAAGACATGCAGCGTAACTGGATCGGAAGATCCACCGGTGCGGAAGTAGATTTTCAGATTGATGGTCTTGAGAAAAAATTGAAAGTATATACTACGAGACCTGACACCTTATTCGGGGCAACCTACATGGTAGTAGCACCTGAACATGAACTGGTGCCCGAACTCACCACTGCAAATCAAAAGAAGGCCGTTGAAGAATATATTCGCAATGCTGCTTTAAAGAGTGATCTGGATCGAACAGACCTGGCCAAAGACAAGACCGGAGTTTTTACCGGCCGTTATGCCATCAATCCTGTCAACGGTAAAAAAATCCCGGTGTGGGTAGCTGATTATGTATTAATGGGATATGGTACAGGAGCCATTATGGCAGTACCAGCTCATGATACCCGTGACTTTGAATTCGCAGAGACTTTTAACCTGCCCATCCTTTGTATTATGGATCCGAAGGGAGCAAGTGAAGAGTTACGTTCTCAGGTCCTTTCGGGGAAAGCTTGCTGGACAGAAGACGGAGCTTATATTAACAGCGAAAACAAAGAGAACGGATTAAATATTAACGGCCTATCGAAAGATAAAGGAATAGCCACTATGGTTTCATGGCTTGAGAATGAGGGAATAGGAACATCGGCCATAAATTATAAGCTTCGGGATTGGTTGTTCAGTCGTCAGCGTTATTGGGGAGAGCCATTCCCGGTAATACATTGGGAAGACGGCGAAGTCTCCGTACTTGAAGATAAAGACCTTCCTCTTCTTCTGCCTGATATTGAAAAATATCAGCCTGGTGAAACAGGGGAATCTCCTTTGGCTCATGCAGGAGATTGGCTGAACGTAACAGATAAAAACGGGCGTAAAGGCAGACGTGAAACCAATACAATGCCACAATGGGCAGGGTCTTGCTGGTATTACCTTCGTTTCACTGATCCTGGAAATAATGAGGCACCCTTTGGAAAAGTTGCAGAAAATTACTGGATGCCGGTGGATTTATACATCGGAGGCGCCGAGCATGCAGTATTGCATTTACTTTATAGTAGATTCTGGCACAAAGTTCTGTACGATCTGAACGTCGTATCTACACCTGAGCCCTTCCAGAAACTATTCAATCAGGGAATGATCCTTGCCTTTGCCTATGAAACAGAGTCAGGGGCAAAAGTCCCTTCTGATAAAGTAGAAGAGCGGGATGGAAAATATTTTAGCACCGAAACCGGAGAAGAGTTAAGACAGATTGTGGCTAAAATGTCCAAATCTCTAAAGAATGTAGTTAATCCGGATGATGTAGTTCGAAATTACGGAGCCGATTCCTTGCGTCTTTTTGAAATGTTTATTGGCCCTCTTGATGCAACAAAACCCTGGACAGAAAACGGAGTAAAAGGCGTGTATAATTTTCTCCGGAGGGTAACCACTTTCTTCGGAGAAAAAAATAATATTACAGAAGGAGAGGAATCAAAGAAAACCCTGAAAATCCTTCACCAGACGATCCGCAAAGTAGGTGAAGACGTTGAGGGCCTGAAATTCAACACGGCGATCTCTCAGATGATGGTTTTTACAAACCATTGTTATAAAATAGGGCATGTCACGACAGACACTGCAACGACCTTCTTTAAGCTGCTGGCTCCATTTGCTCCTCATCTTTCAGAAGAGCTGTGGCAATATTACGGGAATAACAACAGCATATCTTATTCACCATGGCCCGAATATGACGAAAAACATTTAAAGGATGAGTCCTTTGATTATCCTGTTTCTTTCAATGGGAAGGTAAGATTTAAAATGAGCCTTGCCTTGGATTTAACCAATGAAGAAATAGAAAAAGCTGCATTGCAGCATGATAATACAAAGAAATGGACTGAAGGCAAGGTTATTGCCAAGATCATTGTTGTGAAAAACAAAATTATAAATATTGTTGTGAAATAACATCAAACACAAACTCGCAACAAAAGCCAATTCCGGTCAGGGATTGGCTTTTTGTTTCCACACCTTATTGAGACACACGGCCGTGCGTCTATTGTTTCCTGGATTTTATCGAAAAAAGGGGGTGTTCCATCGAAATAAATTTATAATGGAAAGCATTCCCTCTATCTTTACTTATGAATTATAATCTGAATAACATGAAACTTAAAAAATTATTGCTGTTCCTCGCGGTACTTATTCTTTTCATCGGATGCGACAACTACTACATGATTTGTTCTCTCAACCAGTTTTATATTGAAAAGAATATAGTCCTTATTGACCGTATCGAAGGATCATGGATGGCAAAATCCGTATCTCCGCGCAATGATTCTAAATCTTCATCCAATTGGACTCATGTGGATACAACCACTACATGGATGATCAAAAGGTTTATCTCAAAGGAAATCGTCAAAAACAAGAAGGGTAAGGACTCAACTCTCTTTAAGCCTCAGAATTACTACATAGCCAAGTTGACCAGTATATCTGATTCAGCAAACTATGCCTTTAAAGTAGTTTTGTTTAAGGTGAAAAATACTTTGTATGCCGATTTTATTCCTGTTGATAAAGAAGGATTAATGAAAGGCCTGCTGATTGCGAACAGCTATTTTGATGTTCATACGCTTGCCCGCCTTACGATCAATCATAATGAGATCAAACTATCTTGGCTTGGTGCTGATTGTGTAAAGGAAATGATCGAAGAAAAACGTGTGCGGGTGAACTATCTTTGGGTAAAACAAACTAATAAATTTCTGTTAACCGCTTCTCCTGGCGAACTGGCCGTCATGATTGAAAGATATGGTAATCAAACGAGATTTATTGATTGGGAAAACCAGAAAGCACAACTTAGATTAACCAGTTTAAAATGAAAGAAATATGAAAACAATAATATATAAAAAGAGAGTTGTTTCAACAGTTCATTTGCTTTTCTGGCTGGTGTCTTTTAATGCATTTAACGTATTTTTCAGCAGGGGAATCAAATCAGGGTATGTACTGGGAGGGTTAGAATTAACTTTGGGGAATATTTTATTCTTCACCAATATTCTGCTCCTCTTTATAGCAATGCACTTGATCTGGTTTGTCAAACGGATAAAGAAATGGATCAAATGGAGTGTCACTGCGGTAGCTCTGTGTATTTGGGGAACCATCCTTTTTACCTCCGAATTTAAGGATATAATATTTTTAATAGCAATTTATTTTTTAAACAACTTTCTATATGTACTGATCTTTCATCTTTCGATTATCGCCGCAGTCTATCTGAACATCAAGATATTGATCAAAAAATTCATATTCCAGGGAAAATTTATTCCTTATCTGATCTGTGCCTCCGGATTGGCAGTAGTTGCCGCAATAACAAATTATGCATTATTCGATTATTTTATAGATATCATTTTCCCTAAACTTTTTTTTCTTTCATGGTTTAAGATTTCTGAACTTATTCTGATAATGGCTGTTTATATGGTTGTCACTGCGGTAGTTTATCTGCTTTGGCAATATGCTTTAACATTGTTATCAGGAAAAGAAAAGATACAGAATGAACTATTTGCCCTTAAGGCACAGATCAATCCCCACTTTTTATTCAACAACCTGAATACAATCTATTCCATGGCAGAAAAAAGAGATCCCAGGACCAAAGATGTAATTTTGGAATTATCTGATTTTCTGAGGTATGTTCTTTATGACACGACGAGTGAAAAGATTTCTCTGGAGAAAGAAATTGAAATTATTAAAACCTACGTAGAGCTTCAGAAAGAGAGGATTAATCAAATTATCACAGAGATAATTCTCAACATTCAGGGCGATTTTTCCGGTGCACAAATTGCTCCTTTGCTTTTGCTTCCGTTAATAGAAAACTGTTTCAAATATGGGTTGGGCCAAACAAAGGGAACAATAAGGATCGATATAGAATATTCCAATGGTCAGCTCCACTTAAATACCGTGAACAGAATCATTCACAGAGAAATATTAGCTAATCAGGAACAAGGAGGTATTGGAATTAAGAATGTAGAAAAAAGATTAAATTTGTTGTATCCGGATAAGCATTTATTAAAATTCGAGAAAGAAGGGGATTTTTTTAGCGCAGATTTGAAGATCGATTTAGACTAACAACATGGCTCTTAAATGCCTTATAATAGAAGACGAACCAGCGGCGAGAGAGATACTTGAGCGCTATTTATCACAATGTCCAGAACTGGAGCTACGTGGCTCATTTGAAGATCCTTTCACTGCTCAGTCCTTTCTTGATAAGAACAATATAGATCTGATTTTCCTTGATATTAATCTCCCCGGAATGTCCGGCATCAGCTTCTTACGAACACTAATCAACCCCCCGCTTATTATCATCACAACGGCCTACCCACAATATGCCGTCGACGGGTTCGATCTTGATGTAATTGATTACCTGTTAAAACCTTTTTCGTTCGAGCGTTTTTACAAATCGGTCAACAGAGCAAAAGATCGGTTATTTGACAAACCATCCGTCCCCCTAACCCGAAAAATTACCGTTCGTTCCGATAAGCGGATCTACCAAATTGATTTGGATGAAATTTATTTTATTGAAGCTTGTGGTGATTACACATCTGTTTGTTGTGCCGATAAGAAACTGGTCACCCACGAAACAATCAAAAATTGGGGGGTAAAACTGAAAGGATTTTCTTTTCAGAAAATACACAGATCAATTATTATCAACCTGCAAAAAATTGATCACATTGAAGGAAACCTCGTGATAATTGGTAAACATAAACTTTCAATATCTGAGGCATACCGTGACTCATTAATCACTGAATTGATGGCAAGAAATGTGACTCGTATAGGATGACATATGAACTTCGATAGCTCATAATACTTCATAGTTCATATTTCACAAATACTTCGTACTTCACCTCGCATGACCATTTTGGCTTAACGCATGTGCATTAGCGGTTTCTCTCTTGACAAAACCAGCAACTTCCTTTTTCACATTCCCGATTTCAGTATCGATGGTCATGAGCAAATCATCGACTTTCTCTTCCAAAAGATCGGCATACTCTTCTCCTTTTCTGGTGATAATCTTCCGGGTAATTGAACCTTTATGGGGAGCAAATAAAAGAGCCCCGACTGCTCCGACAAAACTTCCTACCAATACACCCCATATCAAGTTGCTTGATTTCATAACATTATTATTTAATGGGTTAATACATCTAATACAATTATTTTATAGTATTCACCCGAATAACAAAAAACAACAGGTAATAGTTTAATAAAATGTTGTGTTTAAATTCTCCGGTATAAAAAAACAAAAGAGACAGCAAAAAACTGTCTCTTTTGTTCCTCTAAGAAAGAATTGAATGATTATCTCACAATATGATTCAGATTATCATCCAGAGGAGTCATTTTCGGCATCAATAAATGTACAAATCCAATGATGAGAAGATAGGAACTGCCAGCTAAAACAAACGCCCAGAAATAGCCTGTGTTACCGGCTTGGTCCAATACAATTCCCAAAGCAAAACTGGCGATAATTGAGGTTATCACACCAACCATTTTCCCGATTCCAATTACAGAAGCGGTAGCCTTCTTGGGGAAAACATCCGGGACCAGGGTATAACTGTTTATAGACCAGGACTGATGTCCGGCAGCTCCAAGACCGATCAGTACAATTGCTAACCATTTGCTGGTTAAGACCGGAACAAAGCTTACAGGTAAAATAATACAGGCCGACACCAGCAATGTTATCTTCCTGGCTTTATTAATAGACCATCCTCTTTTAATCAGTAATCCGGACATATAACCACCGATGAGACTGCCGGCATCTGCCATAATAAACATGATAAGGAAAGGAAGGCCCATGTTATCGAAGTCAACTCCAAAATTTTTTGCGAGGAATTTTGCTCCCCAGAAAAGATAAAACCACCAAACGGCATCAGTAATTGTTGTTATTGCAAATGCCCATGTTTCTCTTTTAGGCAAAACCTTTATCCAGGGGATTATTTCTTTTGTTTCAGGTTCTGAATCACTATTTATATACTCCAGTTCAGCCTTAGACACTTTAGGATGTTCTTCGGGTTTGCGGTAAGTCTTCCACCAAATAAGTACCCAAAGTGAACTTAATAAACCGGTGATGAGGAATGGAATTTGCCAGTTGTCGCCGTTTTTTGAGACAATAAGGCCAACAATAAACGGCGCCAAAATGGCCCCGATGCTGGTGGAAGAGTCAAAGATACCGGTGGCAAAAGCACGGTCCTTTTTTGGAAACCATTCAGCAACTGTTTTAATTCCTGAAGGGAAATTCCCGGATTCTCCAAACCCTAAACCAAAACGGGCAGTCATAAAACCAATTAAACTAAATGCGGGACGTATTGCAGCATGAAGCATACCGAAAAAGCTCCAGATCGCAATAGAAATCGTGTATCCTTTTTTGGTGCCGATCCGATCAATTATTCCTCCCATTGCAAGTAATCCTAAAGCATAGGCTATCTGGAATGAGATTATAATTGAGGAGTAGTTTTTTTCAGACCAATTGAAGATCTCCATTAGTTTGGGGGCTAAAACTCCCAATATGGTACGGTCAAAATAATTGATACTGGTTGCCATGAATACGAGGGCAAGTATCCGGTAACGATAATTTCCGATCCTGATTCTTGTTTTTTCAGCAGCCATATAAACATCTGGGTTCATAAAGCTATTTAGTTTTCATAAATAAAGAGGTTATCATCTCACAATAAAAATCAACTTTCCCTGAGAGAAGGATAAAATATTATAAATTCGATTTACTCAATAGGGTTTGAAAAATTTTACCCCAAATGCCCACAATCAAATTTATCTAATATGGATCATCCTTTCCAAAGAGGGAATCATTTATTTTAAGATCAAAAGCCAATGGACTATTAGATACATCCTCTCTCAGATTATTATCACCTTTGAACATTACTCGCCCACTAGCTTCTGATCAGGATGTAAAATAACAGCAGATGTTTGAATAAATATTCTACTAAAAAACCGTTTTATGATACTAATATATCATTTTGGTCCTATCGCAGAATATTTTTCACGGTTTAATCAGATAGTAAGGATAGATAAAATTACCGTAAAAAACAATATTTTAAAAACTATTTATTAACGCTTAAACAGATAACTTATCTTCCAATTTCTCAATAGGTTCTTTGGCAGTAACTCCCTTCTTTTCATCAAAAAAGCGTCGATAGAAAATCAGTATAATAAAAATACCTATTGTTATGGATGAATCAGCTAAATTAAAGACCGGTCTGAAAAAGATAAATTCTTGTCCACCAACGAAAGGCAGCCAGGTAGGATAATGGCCGGAAAGTAAAGGAAAATAAAACATATCAACAACCCGGCCTTGCAAGAATCCAGCATACCCCCCTTCAGGAGGGAAAAGAGTTGCTATTTTTCCATAGCTTTCATTAAAAATTAATCCAAAATAAGCGCTATCCAGAATATTGCCGATGGCTCCTGCCATAATCAGAGAGAAGCTGAGAATTAAACCAAAAGGGACTTTTCTTTTCCATAATTTGGTTAAATACCATCCAAGTGCTCCAACTGCGACAATCCGGAAAATGCTCAGCAGATACTTACCGAAACTGGTTCCCAACTCAAATCCAAATGCCATTCCGTTATTTTCAACAAAATGTATTATAAACCAGTTCCTGGCAATGACGATTTCATCACCAAGCATCATATGGGTTTTAATCCAGATTTTTAGAATCTGATCTATCAGCAGGATTAAAAAAATAATCAGGAGAGATTTGTTCTTGACGTTCATTTCGAATTTTCTATTACTAAAAATCCGGGTGTATGGTTACATATTCACCCGGATTTAAAACATTTCCTTATACCGGCAATAAATTCATCAATTTAATGCTGTTTATTTTTAGCTTCTATTGAAAGAGTGGCATGGGGAACTGCGCGAAGACGTTCCTTCGAAATCAAATTTCCAGTCTCACGGCAAATGCCATAGGTTTTATTCTCAATTCTAACCAGAGCAGCTTCAAGATATTGGATAAATTTCAATTGTCTTTGGGCAAGTTTACCAGCTTCTTCTTTCGACAAAGTGGCGGCACCTTCTTCAAGCACTTTAAAGGTGGGAGAAGTGTCCTCGGTATCATTACCATCGCCATGGGTGATGGCATTTTTATAAAGATCATAATCCTGTCTCGCCTTTTCAAGCTTCTGAAGAATTAACTCTTTAAATTCCATCAGCTCTTCGTCTGAATATCTTGTCTTCTCAGTCATGTCTTAACTCTAATGTTTATTGTAAAAATAGATCAAATAAAGAATAATTGTAACTATCTATTAAAATTATTTACAATATTTAAATGTAAGATCATACGGAAACTTTCTCAACATAGATATAGGTTTGAATTCCTGGATCTATCTCAACCAGTTTCCCTGACCCGTCTGTTAAAGCATCCACCAAATTGAGTTTAGATGCCAGTGTCTGATTAGCAATATATTCACTAAATTGAAGAATTGCATCATCCAGATATTCATTCTTAACAATTTTCAGATTAATACGGTCAGTTACTTCAAAGTTGCTTTCCTTTCTTAGATTTTGAATACGGTTAATAAATTCTCTTGCTATTCCTTCAGCCTTCAAATCCGGCGTTATATTCATATCCAACGCAACAGTGATGGGACCATCACTGGCAACTTGCCATCCCGGGATCTCCTCGGAATGGATCTCAACATCATCGAGGGTTAAAGCTACCTTCTCTACGCCAATCATGGTTTCGAATGAACCCTGACGTTCAAATCCTGAAATATCAGATTGGCTCATATTACTGATCATGGCCGAAATTTGTTTCATTAATTTACCATATTTTGGCCCTAATGATTTGAAATTAGCTTTAATTCTTTTCTTGATGATTCCTGAAGCATCGGTGAGATATTCAACTTCCTTGACGTTCACCTCCGTAAGTATAATATTTTCAACAGCCTCAAACTGTTTTCTAAAATTATCGTTCAATACCGGCACGATGATTTTTGCCAAAGGCTGACGAACTTTAATCTTTTCCTTTCTCCGGAGTGAAAGGATCATCGAACTAACTCGCTGGGCTATATACATCCTCTCCTCGATTGACTTATCGATAAGATTCCCGTCAGATACAGGATATTTTGCAATATGAACCGAACTGGAATTGCCGCGTCCGGTTATTCTATTTAAATCATTAAATAACAGGTCCATGTAAAAAGGAGCAATCGGAGCTGCAAGCATGGCTACTTTCTCCAAACAGGTATAAAGTGTCTGATACCCCGAGATCTTATCCGTATTATAGGCGCCTCCCCAGAAGCGTTTGCGGCTTAAACGGACATACCAATTGGAAAGATTTTCAGTTACAAATTCGGAAATAGCCCGTCCAGCCCTTGTTGGCTCATAATTATCAAAAGATTCCGTGACGTCCTTTATCAGAGAATTCAGCAAGGATAATATCCAGCGATCAAGTTCAGGCCTTTCCTCGTAAGGAATTTCAGCTTCTTTGTAAGTAAAGCCATCAACATTGGCATAAAGAGCAAAGAAGCTATAAGTATTATAAAGGGTCCCAAAGAATTTACGACGTACTTCTTCTACCCCTGCAATATCAAATTTCAGATTATCCCAGGGCTGCGAATTGGTAATCATATACCATCTCAGCGGATCAGACCCATATTTATCTATTGTTTCAAATGGATCAACTGTATTGCCCAAACGCTTGGACATTTTGTTCCCGTTTGCATCCAGGACCAAACCGTTGGATATAATATTTTTGAACGCAACGGAGCCCCTTACCATTGTTGAAATAGCATGCAACGTAAAGAACCATCCTCTGGTCTGATCAACACCTTCTGCAATAAAGTCTGCCGGAAATACTTCCTCAAATTTATCGGCATTTTCAAAAGGATAATGAGCCTGAGCATAAGGCATTGCGCCAGAATCAAACCAAACGTCAATCAAATCAGGTTCCCGGAACATCCTGGCGCCGGTTGAAGAAACCAGTATTATCTTATCGACATAGGGTCGGTGAAGATCTATTTTGTCATAGTTTCCTTTAGAATAATCACCTGGAACGAAATCCTTGAAAGGATTGGATTGCATAAATCCAGCCTTAACTGATTTATTGATTTCATTAATAAGCTCTTCAACAGAGCCAATGCATATTTCTTCCGAATGATCTTCGGTCCTCCAGATCGGGAGAGGAGTTCCCCAGAATCTTGAACGGGAAAGATTCCAATCAACAAGATTTTCGAGCCAGTTGCCAAAACGTCCTGTCCCTGTAGAAACCGGTTTCCAGTTGATGGTCTTATTTAATTCGATCAACTGATCACGTACTTGTGTGGTACGAATAAACCAGGAATCAAGAGGATAATAGAGCACAGGTTTGTCTGTTCTCCAGCAGTGCGGATAACTGTGTTCATGCTTTTCAATGCGGAACACCCTGTTCTCCTTTTTCAGTTTGACAGAGATATCGATATCCAGGGTAGAATCGCTCTCATTTAAAGTCTCATCATAGGCATTCTTGACATATCTGCCCTGGTATTCAGAATATTGTTTTTCGTCTATATTTTCTTTGACAAATTCGGGATCAAGATCTGACAAAAGGAAAAATTTTCCCTGTCGGTCAACCATCGGCTGGTGTTTCCCGTCTTTGTCAATCAACATCAGAGGTGCAATTCCGTTTTGTTTGGCAGCACGGTCGTCATCAGCCCCAAAAGTCGGAGCAATGTGGACAATTCCGGTACCTTCCTCGGTAGTGATGAAATCGCCTCCGATAACCCTGAATGCATCCCCCATCGGTTTCACCCAAGGGAACAGTTGCTCGTATTGTTGACCAATCAGTTGTTGGCCAGTATATTCATCCAATAATTTAAACGGAATCGTCTTCCCCTCACCACTATAGCTGTTAATATCCAGACCTTCATTCTTTTCAGGGAAATAACTCCGGTAAAGATCTTTACCAAGAATAACGGTAATCGGTTCAGCAGTATATGGATTAAAAGTTCTGACTTTAATGTATTTGATATTGGCTCCAACGGCCAGAGCTGTATTGGAAGGCAGCGTCCAGGGAGTAGTCGTCCAGGCCATGAAGAACAATTCTGAATCCACATCCTTGAACAGGAATTCAGATTTTTCATTTCTGATCACCTTAAACTGTGCCACACAAGTCGTATCCTTAACATCCCGGTAAGCTCCCGGTTGATTCAATTCATGAGAGCTTAAGCCCGTACCGGCAGCCGGTGAATAGGGCTGGATAGTGTAACCCTTGTACAGAAGCCCTTTTTTGTATAAATCTTTCAAGAGCCACCATAAAGATTCGATATAAGAGTTGTTATAGGTGATATACGGATCTTCCATATTGACCCAATATCCCATTTTGCGCGTCAGATCCTCCCACTGGTGAGTATATTTCATCACCTCCTTGCGGCAGGTAGCATTATAATCTTCAACAGAAATGGTCTTGCCAATATTTTCTTTAGTGATGCCTAAGAGTTTTTCAACAGACAATTCGACCGGAAGCCCGTGAGTATCCCATCCTGCCTTACGTTTAACCATATATCCCTGTTGGGTTTTATAACGGCAGAAAATATCCTTTATGGTTCTGGAAACAACATGATGAATCCCGGGCAAACCATTTGCTGATGGCGGACCTTCATAAAAGACAAAAGTAGGATGGCCCTCGCGGGTTTTTATTGATTTATGAAAAGTATCATCCTGTTCCCAAAAATTCAGGACTTCCTTGTTTATTTTAGAAAGATCAAATTCTTTGTATTCTCTAAATTTCTTAGTCATAATCTGTTAAAAAACACCTCTTTTTTAAAGAGTACAAATATACTATTTTTTTCAATGCTGGGAATGAAAACGTTAATCGCAAAGACAGGGCTTGCTGCGGCTCCTTAATGCAGCGCAGGGACGGGAGCAAGACCTACCCCCTCACCCCGGGTAAATTTCATCTTATTCTCCCATTAAATTCAAATATAATTTCAAGGTAATTTCTCCTTACTTTGAATATATTTTCATATACAATCTATATTCAAAGTATATTCAATGTATATTTAAAGTATGAACAAGACTGCCCTTAGACTTGATTCCCTTGTTGCTGATGATTTCTTATTTTATCCGGAGTTTTTCTCGTGATTGTGAGACAGTTCTTTAAATCTTAAGAGGACTTAACTGGTTTAAGGCATTGGTATTTTTTATAATCCAGTAATGATTCGTTGAAATTTTTCAGGCCAAACCGGATCCTGGACCTTACTGCATAACCATAAGCCAATGGAAAATTATCCGGATTAGCCTGATTAAATGTCTTGCTGTTCGAAATTGAAGTTTTATAGTTGAAGGAATCTGAAAGCCATATTCATTTCCCGGATTTTTTATACTTAACTCATTCGGAATATATTTCTTTTAGGTATATTTGACCAAGCTAATTAAAATCTATGTAAAATGAAAATCTTTCGACTCATCACGATTGTTCTACTTGCTTCATTTGTCTGGATACCCTCTTCCAAAGGGGGAGTCCTCATTACAGGTCGGATAACAGGTAATATCCCTGCAAAAATTGAGTACACGAATCCTGTCAATGGGATATGTTATGTCGGATTCAGAGATTCTGTCAAACCCGATTCAAACGGCAATTTCCGTATCGAGGTAGAAATTAAGAAGCCATCGTTCCTTCAACTGATGTTTGGAGATAACTTAACAAGATCAATTGTTATAGAGCCGGGGAAAAACTACAGTGTAATGGTAAATTCCGGGAAGGATAAAGGAACAATAAACATTTTAGGACCTGACAGCATAGGCCAGAAATTGGTAAAAGAATTTATAAACTCGTGTCCTTCGCCATTCATAGTTCAGATGGACGCCAGAAAATTCAGAAATGACACATCACTGACATCAATAGCAGAAAAAGTTGCCGCACTGAAAAGAAATGATCTGGCTAAATTAAACCAGCTTTTTGAGGAAAAACAAATATCGAAACCCTTTTATGACCTGTTAAAAACCGACAGGGATTGCTATTATTCAACGTTTTTGGCCGTATTTCCTTTGACGAAAATTAATCCGGAAAAACTCTCGCCAACCATTTTGGATTTCTGGGGGAAAGCTTTTGCAGAAAATGATCCTGCCAATAAGTCCCTGATGTCATCTCCTTTTTGGACTGAATACATTCAATATTACCTTTATTACAAGGAACTCTCCGATAAGGATTTTAATTTTGAAAAATTCAAGGAATTAAGAAAAAAAGGAGATTTTTATGCTCACAAGACAGAGATAATTGAAAAATATCTTCCACAGGCCGCCTATGAGTATTATAAAGCTGCAACTATTTATTTTGATGCTATACAGAAAAATTATGAAAAAGAGCTCATTTCATTGTACTCTGATTTTACAAGCAAGTATCCGGGAAGCAGTTTTTCAGTTTACCTAAAACCATTGATCGATCCCATTGAAGCTTTTCAAAGAGCTGCTGCCAAAGATTTCTCAAAAGAGGTGATTTTCGTAAGTAATTATGAAAAACTAAATACCTTAAAAGAGTGTATAGCTTCATTCCAGGGTAAAAAGGTATTTATTGATATTTGGGCAACCTGGTGCGGGCCCTGCAAAGCGGAGTTTAAACACAAAGAAGTGTTAAAGGAAATATTAAAGCAAAAAGACATTAAGGTGCTGTATATCTCAATCGATGAGGAGAGAAATGACCAACAATGGAAAGATATGGTCAAATACTACAATCTTGATGGATATCATTTAAGGGCGAACAAAGAGTTGACTGCCGATCTAAGAAATATCTTTGACAAAAACGGAATGATTGCTGTCCCATGGTATCTTCTTGTTAACGAGAGCGGAGAGATCGTAAAAAAACATGCAGCCAAACCCTCCGATACAGAGAAATTGAAAAAAGAAATCTCAGAAATGTAGGAACGTCATGGCAGGATAAGTTTCTAATATCAAGTGTAATACATCGCCATGTATTAACATATATTTATGTATAGTACATTATAAAAAACATCAGATATCAACAAACGGAGAAAAGATTTAATGAGGATACGGTAAGTTGCCTAACGATATACAGACCATGTCATTAAGTCGTCATTAATGGTCACTGTGCAATAAAAAACAATTAATGACAATCAAATGACAAAGAAAAATTTCAATTAGGAAAGTAACCGGAATTCATTAAATTATTACATCCAACACCGTACGATTCGCATCTACATGCCTGGCATATAAAATCTTATTAGCATATCCGATCCAGACTTCCGTTGAATCTGATAATTTATAAACATAGATATGAATTCCGCTTCCAGCATCCTTCGAAGGGATCCCAAATTTCGCAGTAATTGCATTGTAATCCATATCAGCTTTTAGATTTTTCTGGAAATTGCTTAAAGTAAGAGTATCATTCTTAAGGTCAGGGGCTTTGTTGGAGATTAAATTGTCACCGTGGGCACATGCCAAAACCACTAAAGTGAAAAGTAAGACAATCGCATTTCTCATTTTATCAGAGGTTTATATTATCTATTTTGATGTAAATTTATAAATTTTCTGCAATTATTCATGAGTGATGACAAAAACCAATTCTGAAATCGGAATAAAAAACAGTGAAAAGAAAAAATTTAAAGAATGCGGAGAGTGTTCAAATAGTCGGAATAATTAACAACAAGGACGTTTTTTGTGTCTTTTGCCGTCAGGTAAGTTCTTTGGGCACTCTCCCGGCTTTAATGAAAATCCATACTCAGAAAGGATAAAGATTATTCATAAAAGGCTGTAATTCATCCGCCCAGATTTGATAACCTTTTTCTGTGGGATGGCAAAAATCACGGGAGATATCCATGGAAAAGGTACCATCAGGAGCCAGCATTTTGGGACCAATATCGATCAGCGTAATTTTTGATTCCCGTACAAAAACAGCCAGTTGACGGTTGATCTCGCTGATCAGTTTCCGCCGGGGATGATCGGGGCTTTGTTCACGCGGCATGACAGCCATGAGAATAATTTCTGCCCGGGGGACTTTTGAGCGAACCCGCTGACAAATTGCCCGGATACCTTCAACAATCTCAGAGGCGGTATTCATCCGGGCATTTTTGGTTTCGGTGGTATTGTTGGTTCCAATGTGTATAATTACCTTTTGCGGGTGAAGCCCGTCGAGCTCGCCATGATCCAGACGCCAAAGGACGTTTTGGGTGCGGTCCCATCCAAAACCAAGATTCAACACCCGGTAATTGCCAAAAACCGAAGCCCAGGTTTTAGGGCCATTCGGAGCCCGCAACTTACCTTCTGTATTTTTCAATAAGGGCTCCCCTCCCCAATAGTGTGTAATCGAGTTCCCTATTAATACAATTTGTGGATTGATCGAGTCTTTGATCTGTAATACTTCAGCATGACGATTCCACCAGTTGTAACCGTCATTTTCAAGTTTCGAAACCGGCACAACCGCACTATTTTGAGGAATTTCTGTATCGAGAGATTGATCTCCCATCAGCTCAGAGAGAAGAGGCTCCATGGCCTGCGCCCAGGCTTTTGCCCCCGCAGGAGTCGGATGCAGCCAATCTGACATCATGTCGTGATTAATGGATCCATCAAGGTTAAGAAAAACATGATTTACATCACAATAAAAAATATGCTTCCCATCGGCAATTTTTGAAACCAGATCAGAGGCTCTCTCCAGAATCGCCCGGTGAGAGGTGGGATTGGGACCACCATAGCAACCCGGGAAACAGCGAAGCACCATAATTTTTGAATCGGGACACTTCTCCCGCAACATTTTAACAATGGCCTCGATGCCTCCTGCCAATTGGCTCGCCGTATGACGTGTGGGATAATTTTTTTCGTCGATATTATTGGTGCCGATTCCCAGGACAATTACTTTGGGTGACTGTCCTTCGAGCTCGCCGTTTTGGATGTTCCAAAGGATGTTTTCAGTCCGGTAGCCTGAATATCCCAGGTTAAGGGCTTTGCGCGGAGCAAAAAACTGGTTCCACACAGGCTGATATTGCGGCTTTTCCAGGTTATTTGTGATAGAGTTCCCGATCATGATCAGTTGGAACTTCTCTTTCGCAACCAGGGCCAGCTTTGCGGTGTGGCGTTCAGGATTGGATCCTTCTACCGGGATTGAAGCAGGGTTTGCTGCCGGAACCTTAATTTTCTGTCTTTCCTCCAAGAATGCTTTCAGCAAACCTGTAAGGCTTGATTGTTTTGAGAATAATCCTGATGAAGTTAAGGTATCTGTAATCAGATGAAAAGAGGCATTCCCGTCATAGCCTATCCATGTTTTGGTGTATTCCTGTGAACTTTTCAGCCATTCCTTATTCCCGTTGGAAACAAAAGAACAGAAAAGCCTGGCTTTGGGGCTGAGCGGAGGCATAACGGCCGGGAAAACTGTCCCGGGAACAGTCTCATTTAAATTGGACGGATTAATAAGGATCAGCTTACCGGGTTGTTCGGCAGAATCCATATGTTGTACAACCTGCGCTGCCAATGATCCTCCGGAAAAGAATCCCATTATACTCCAGGGATGATTCCCGTTTTCTTTAAGCTGCTTAAAGGCTTTTAGGGCTTCTCGCGGATTAAGATTAATTATTTTCGAATCCTCCCCTGCAGAATCCTTGATGATAGCGACATTAAAACCTTCGTTGTTCAGAAACTTTATTATCTCTTTGCTCTCTGTATTTGATTTTTTGAGTTCATTCCGACTGCCCGGAAGCAATAAGATATTGCCTCTAATGGATTTTGACCGGGTGCGAATCAATCGTATTGCCTGTGAATTAATTTCGGCTTTCTTTGGAGATATTCGGCCGGCAGGAGATATTTTTATTATATTCCTTTGGATGATGAGGGATTCTCCTATTACACAATTTATCCCCGTAAATAGCAGGCCAATACAGATTATTAGTTTGACAAAAGATTTCATATTTCAATAATGGAGCTCCAGCACCTTCTAAGTTTGAGTGGGCTAATATAAAAATAAATGTAACACAATTTATTGAATGTTTCATACTACTGTTAAGTTAATTTGGATAGGACATTTATTTGGTGTGTTTTTAAAACAAAACGGTAATGGTACACCACACTATCAAACTTACTCAATCCGTGGCTGAAGGGCTAACGAAGGTAATCAATAAGGGAAGCCGCACCTTACAAGCCGATGATCAAATCATATACCAACCTCAATGGAGAAGCTTGTATTTATGCTAATTCCGGCACATGGGAAGATCAGAAAACCCGCGACAAAAGCGCAGTGATAGAGCAAGACACCATTAAAATGCATTTAGTGATGATTAATCCTGTCTATTCAGACAAGAAGAAACTGAAGGTGTCGTTGCATCAATACCGTTATGGTCAACATTTGCTGGCAGATAAAAAAGAGGTGGATTTGTAGCATTCCCCACCCCCCGCAAGACTATCCGCCCCAATGCGAATCCTCACTCTGAAGGAGGTTGGCATCGGGGCGGATATGTAAGAATTTGTACCGGTAACAGTAATAATTTTCTTTGATTGATACTTCTCTAAAAAGAGGACCAACGCATCTTCCCCAGATCAGGGTTTTTATTGGGCAGAATCAATCCTTGGTACATGGTACATCCTTTTTAAGCCCTTTAAATACAAGACTTTCAGGTGTACCGCAATCTCAATTTATCATTCACCGGTACACCCCTGGTACACCTCTATCCCTTATCAACAAAGGGTTTGAGGCACATGTACCATGTACCACCACTATATTTTCAGTTCGTGTCACAAACGTTTCAAAGGCTTTGGAACTTTTGAAACCTTGAAACTTTGAAACTTTTCAATTCTTATCCCATCGTGGGATGGCACAAAACAAAAAGCCCTGACTCTTCTCAGAATCAGGGCTCAACATTAAGGTTGGCGGCGACCTACTCTCCCACTAAAATCGCAGTACCATCGGCGCGGACGGGCTTAACTTCTCTGTTCGGAATGGGAAGAGGTGGAACCCCGTCGCTAAAGCCACCTAAATCTTCTCTGAATATGGCTCTTATTGTCAGTATTCAGTAAAAATTTCTGTGCCTCAAGACTTCGTTTCAAAGTTTCAAAGGTTTCAAGTTTTCAAATCACGCTACCCAATCGCAGCTCTTTTGAAACTTTTGAAACATGAAACGTTTCTTTTGCAACATCTCAATATTTTTAACACACTGGAAAAACAGAAATAGTCTTTAATAGAACCGCACGTTTGGATACTTTCCAGGCTATGGAAAGCTTTCGGGCAATTAGTACTACTCGGCTTTGACATTACTGCCTTTACACCTGTAGCCTATCGACGTTGTCGTCTTCAACGGCCCTTATGTGGAGACCTCATCTTGAGGTAAGCTTCGCGCTTAGATGCTTTCAGCGCTTATCTCTTCCATACTTAGCTACCCAGCGGTGCTCCTGGCGGAACAACTGGTGCACCAGAGGTATGTCCAACGCGGTCCTCTCGTACTAGTGTCAGGTCCTCGCAAGTCTCCTACGCCCACAACAGATAGGGACCGAACTGTCTCACGACGTTCTGAACCCAGCTCGCGTGCCACTTTAATCGGCGAACAGCCGAACCCTTGGGACCTTCTCCAGCCCCAGGATGTGACGAGCCGACATCGAGGTGC
>Ga0183097_10689_pt1 | contig 45809 bp, 31 predicted proteins | sample BioMet8_FD_128883 | JGI IMG/M metagenome (GOLD analysis project Ga0183097, IMG submission 128883) | Microbial communities from bioreactor (seeded with sewage sludge) at Lawrence Berkeley National Lab, California, USA - Biofuel... | ecosystem: Engineered > Bioreactor > Anaerobic > Unclassified ... | reverse complement strand
GCCAGAAAGATTTGGCAAAATCAACCCACTTCTGACTGCCATCACTGCGTACCGGGCTGTTGAAGAAGGCGTTCACGCCAGGATAAGTCTGATCCAAAAGGGCGATCAGATTATTCTTGGCAGCCGTCTTCTGCTTCGTGAAGAAATCAAGCTGGGTGTTCATGGTTTTGAGTTGTTTACGTAAAGTATCCATACCCGTATATTGGCGCAAATCAAGCCAATTGTCAAGGGTATAACAGGCGATTTTCTTCGCATCGGCCTTATCCGTTTTTACCTTGCGCAAAGAATTATGACCATAATCCTTGATGAGTTTAGGATTGACGGCAGAAACAAAGAAGCCGGCATCTGAAAGCCTCTGCGCCATCGGTTCGTAATACCGGCCTGTATGCTCCATGACAATCCGGGTTTCGCCATCCAGCGAGCTAAGCTGATCAATCAACTCATGGATGCCGCTTTGTGTATGGGAAACGATAAAAGGTCTGGCGACCACTTCGCCAGGACGGGCAACAGCGACCATGCTCCTGCCCTTGGAAACATCAATACCGACCGCGTTCATCATGAAAAACATCCTCCTGACATTAATAGTAGCAACGGCAATCCGGTTTTTCCTCATTGCCGATTCCATCTACTGGGATATGATCCGAACGTACCGGGTACGGCAGTTCAATCTGCTTAAATCGAATGGCTGTGAATGAGAAGCCGGCTGACGGACTTTGGAGCGGGCATTGGCCCAAGAAAGAAGACGTCACACCGATTGCACTTCTCATTCTAACAGCTTTGGCATAAGGATGGAAGAAGACCCGGCTGGATGCCTGGTTCTTCATCCAAATATATTATAGTAGAAAAATTGGAAAAATGTTGCTCCTATATGGTTTCGGTCAATCCTTGATTTCCGTTGTCCCTTTATTTTCAAAAGGATGTGTATGCCATGCTGATTCCCCGCTATTATTTCACCAATGATTTCAACCGCTGCCAAAATATTCTATTTCATTGTCTTCACCACTCAGAACATTATGTTAAGGGTGAATATCTCTGGAAGCCGGGAGAACCTCTGACGCAATGCTTTTATATTGTAAAAGGCATCGCCCGGGCCGCTGTGGAACACGAGGATGGCTACGAAAAAATCCAGTCCTTCCACACCAAAGGAACGGTCTATCCCGGTTCCGCCCACAAGAATGTATTTAAAATCGAGAATGCAATCACCCTGCAGGCCCTGACGGATATGGATGTCTGGACCTTTGAGCGGGAGGATTACCGCGATATGGTTTTGAATAGCCGTGAACTCACCGCATGCGTTCTGGATTGGTACGCCTCATACATCAATCTGCTCCTCTATGAAACAGCCCACCAGGAATACAACCGTTCATTCAGCAAATTGTGCAACCTACTCTTTCTCTTTGCCAATCAATCTGAAGACGAAAACCACAGAAGCGTCCATCTTTCCCAGGACGATGTGGCCGACATACTCACTATCAACCGCGGCATTGTGTCTCGTAACCTGGCACGTTTGAGAGCGGATGGCATCATCATCACCCACCGCAACTGGATTGAAATCACCGACTTTTCCCGTCTCGAATCCTTATGTTCCTCAGAAACCCGCCCAGAATAAATTCTTCCAATGGCCTCATTGTAATAAAAAGTCAGCCGCCTGTCTGTTCAAAAAGCGACACAACGTCTCTCCTACTTAGATTTTTGCGCACAAAAAACCACTTGCTTTTTTTATTCTGCAAATGGCGTTTAACAAATTATTTTTTATTCTGTTTTGTCACCAAAATCAGCCATTAAACGGACGGATCAAACCGCCTTTCATCATCTTTCCTCCATTTTTCCCGCTGGGCGAATGCCGCAAACCTCCCCGCCGCCGGCGTCAGGGTGTCGGCCTTGGGGTAGATGATGCCGATGGAAACCGTCCAGGGCGGTTCCAGGGGCAGGATGGCTACCTTTCCCCGGCGATTCCCGCTGTTCATGGCATTTTCCAGGCTGATGCCCAGCCCGGCCTCCACCATGGCGTAGGTGGCACCCGTGTCGGTGGAGGTGAACTGGGAAACCGGCCGGATGCCCTGATCCGCCAGGCACCGCCTGTTGTCCGAGTCTTCACCGGGATAGGTATCGATATAGGGCTCGCTGGCCAGGGCCTTGAGGGGGAAGCGGGGCTCCCCGGCCAGGGGGTGCCCCGCGGGAATCCAGGCCACCAGGGGATCTTCCGCCAGGGGGATCCAGTTAAAGTCCCCTTCCCGCTGACTGACCACGCAAAAATCCGCCTTGTGCTCGGCCATGGCCCGGTACAGGGCGGCGCTGTTTCCCTGCAGGAGACGGACCGTCACCCCCGGATAGGCCTGCCTGAAGGCGGCGATGATCCGGGCCAGCCAGGGATAATAGGCCGGGTAGGACGTGCCCACGGTCACATCCCCGGTCTGGACGCCCCGTATCTCACTGGCCGTCTGTTCCCACCGGTCGCTCCAGTAATCCAGCTCCCGAAATGCCTGGAGGAGCCGTTCGCATTCCGGTGTCGCTTCCACCCCGCCGTGGAGGCGGTATAACAGCGGGAACCCCGCTTTTTCCTCCAGCGCCGCCATCATCCGGCTGACGCCGGAGGTGGTGTAGCCCAGCTCTTCCCCGGCGGCTGCCATGCTTCCCAGCTCCACCACCTTCAACAACACCTTGCATTTTTCTGTATCCATTGCCGCCTCCATCAAATCATCCTTATTCCATGGGTATTCCATCACCGTGAGTTGACGAAACGTCAATTCTATCTTGATAAAGTCTCGCTTTACTCAACATAGTCACAATGCTATGCTTATGTCAACCAATCCAGGAGGAATCCCATGAAAAATTTTACCCATTACGGCCTGTTGTTCGGCGTCATCATCATTGCCCGCAGCACGTCCTTCTTGTTTTCCAAGACCTGCCTTGTGACCATGGGCCCCTTCACCCTCCTGAGCCTGCGGTTCGTCCTGGCTTCCGTCCTCCTGATCGGGCTGTTCCACCGGCGCCTGTGCACCCTGACCCTGCCCACTGTCTGCCGGGGCGCCGTTCTGGGGGCGCTTTTCTTCGCCCTGATGGCCTTTGAAACCCTGGGGCTCAAGACCACCTCCACATCCACCACCGCTCTGCTGGAAAACACGGCCATCATCGCCGTGCCCCTGCTGGCGGCGGCCCTCCAGCGCAAGGTACCCACGCCGGCCAGCCTCGTCTGCGCCGGCATCGCCTTCTGCGGCGCGGCCCTCATCATCCTCCAGGGGGGCGGGTTACAACAGGGCATGGGCATCAGCTACTGCCTGCTGGCCGCCGGATTTTACGCGGTCTGCATCCTGACCACCGATCATCTGGCCGGCGAGGATGACCCCATGATTCTGGGCATCCTCCAGGTATGCTTCATGGGGCTCTTCAGCACAGCCGCCGCCTTCGTCTTTGAGACGCCGGCCCTGCCCCAGACCACAATGGAATGGGGGGCCGTCCTGGAGCTGGCCGTCGTGTGCAGCGGCTTCGGCTTCGCCCTCCAGCCCCTGGCCCAGCGGGGGATTTCCGCCGAACAGGCGGGGCTGCTGTGCGCCATCACCCCGGCCTCCGCCACCCTTTTGGGCTGGGCCTTTCTCCACGAATCCCTGGGACTACCCACCCTGCTGGGACTGACGCTGATCCTTACGGCCCTGGTGGCCGCCAGCATCCTGCCCCGAACGGCCGATGGCGTCACCCTATCGGAATAAAGGGAGACGCCGCAGCGGCCGTTCTCAAAATCTTGGGCTTATTCCGCCCAGTAAATCCGGCCCGCTTTTCTTTCCGCCGCTTCTGGATAATCGCCATCCACATACCCAAGGATGCAGTGACCGACACCTTCATATTCGCCCTCTACCCCGATGGAGGCGAGCCATTCCTTCCATTCCGGCATTTCAAATTCTTCCTTGGCCCGGTGGATCCAGCAACTGCCGATGCCCAGGTCATGGGCCGCCAGCATCATGTTTTCGATGACGCAGCTGCCGTCATAGACCCTGTTGCGCCAGTCCTTTACCGCCAGCACGATCAGGACCACCGGGGCGCCGTAAAACGGGTCGAAGTCTTCCCTCCACCCACCGATTTTGCAGTTGTCCTTTGACAATTTGTCCCGGATTGCCCGGTTTGTCACCGCCACGACGATCGAGGCCTGCTTGCCCATGCCGTTGGCGGCGTAAATCCCTGCCTCCATGACCTGTTCGATCACGTCCTTCGGCACCATCTCCGGCTTGTATTTCCGGATGCTCCTTCTGGTTTTGATGTTCGTCATTACTTCGCTCATGCTTCTTCCTCCTGGATTTCTGATTTTTTTCACAGGCTCCAAGGCCCGCGTCCTGTCCCTATTTTACCCTTTTTCTATTTTTTTACAAATGCGCGTGATTGGCCCCCTAAGCCGCGATCAGCCCGTACACATACAGGTACAGGATCGGCAGGAAAATAGCCGGCAGCATGTTGGCGACCTTGATCTGCTTGGGCGAAAGGTCCAGCAGATTCAGGCCCATGCCGATTAAAATCGTACCGCCCACCGCCGACATCTCCGTGACGGTGGCGGTGCTGAGCAGGGGCGACAAAAGCCCTGCCAGAAGGGTCAGCCCTCCCTGGAACACCAGGATGAACAGCACGGAGAAGGGCACGCCGATGCCCATGGCCGCGGCAAACATCATGGATGAAAAAAAGTCCAGGGTGCTTTTGGCGTAAATGATGCTGTAATTGTGATTGATCCCCGCTTCAAAGGAGCCCATGATGGTCATCGACCCCACGCAGAACAGGATGCAGGCGGACACGAAGCCCTCGGTGAACCGGCCGCCATCGTTTTTTCCATGGAACAGCCGGCCCTTGATCTTATCGCCCATGCCATCGAGGCGCTCTTCAATCCTCAGCCCTTCCCCGACGATGGAACCGGCCACCAGGCTGACGATCAGGCACAGCAGATTGGCGGTCTTGATGGCGCTGCTGACCCCGATGACGATGGTGATCAGCCCCAGCGCCGAGATGATCGTCTGGATGTAGGTCTCCTTGATTTTATTGCGGAACAGCAGGCCAATGGTACTCCCAACCAGCACGGTCCCCATATTGACAAATACGGCAAGCATACGCAGCCCTCACTTCATTTTCGGATTTATTCACATTGGATAACACCAATTCTAACAGTTTTCCGAAGATTTGTATAGGGTTTGGCGCAGGCTTGCCGCTGTATCATGTTTCAAATTCAAATATAAACAGGTTTATTTTTCGTACAAAAACCGCTCCGGCAGCTCCACGTTAAAATCCCGGGCCAGGCTTCTGAACTCATCCGGGGTGATGGTCTGGCGCTTTGCCGGCTGGATGGACAGGACCTTGACCAGGATCTCCGCCGATTTTTCCACCGTGTGCATGAGGCCGAAGGTCAGGTCGAAATCATCCCCGGCGGCAAACATGCCATGGTGGGCCCAGATGGCCACATCATAGGTTTCCATAAGGGCGCTGGTGGCCACGGCGATATCCCGTCCTCCGGGGACCATCCAGGGCACGATGCCGATGCCGGCGGGAAAGACCACCGGGCATTCCGTCGCCATCTCCCACAGCTCCCGGGTGAAGGCCTCGGATTCCAGGGGCAGCACGAAGGTCAGGGCGATGGCGTTGGTGGTGTGGGCGTGGTAGATCACCCGGCAGGTGCCGCCGGACACCCGCTTCTTCACCTGGTGATTCATCAGATGGGAGGGCAGCTCCGATGTCGGGCGGCCGCCGTTTTCCAGGCCCCAGAGGATGCGGTAGCTTTCGCCCCGGTCGTCCACCTCGATGAGGCCGATGGCATCCGCCGGCGCGATGATCACATTTCGGAAGTACTTGCCGCTGCCGGTGACCAGGAAGAACTCCCCGGCCAGTTCCGGCACCTCCGCACCGATGGGCCGCCAGCCCCGGCCTTCGTCAAAATAGGGCCGGACCTCCGCCACTTCTCCGGTCTTGAGCCGGTAGGACAGATTGCCGCCGTTGCGTTCGTGCCAGCCCTGTTCCCAGCCATCATTGCACATCCGGATGAATCCCTGCATGAATGCCGCGTCAAAAATCGTCATTTTATCTTCCTCCATTTTTTCTAATTGCGCTGGGCCAGAACGTCCGCTTCGTAGGCCTTCACCGCTTCAAACCACTGGGGCTCGCCCTCCACGCCGCACTGGCGCAGGTATTCATCCCACACATCCCCAAAGGGCGCGGTCTTCATGGCTTCCTGCATCACCATGAGATCGGTGAGCCTGCTTTCATCCTGAAGCCGCTTCAATTTTTCGTTGGGCAGGCACAGAGCGCTCAACAGCGCCTTCTGCCAGCTCCGGAAGCCCACCACCCAGGCGGAAATCCGGTTGATGCTGGCGTCAAAATAATCCAGGGCCATGTAAACCCGGTCCAGGGCGTCGCTGCGGACGATCTCCTTTGCCATTTCCCGGGTTTCATCGTCGAAAAGCACCACGTGATCGCTGTCCCAGCGCACGGGCCGTGTGATGTGTAGGGCGATTTCCGGGAAGTAGCACAGCATGGCCGGGATCTTGTCGGACACCACCTCGGTGGGATGGTAATGGCCGTTGTCCATGAGGGGCAGACAGCCTTCGTGGGCGGCGGCGAAATTCAGGGCGAATTCACCGGAGCCCACGGTGTAGGATTCCACGCCGATGCCGAAGACCTTGGATTCCACACAGGGCTTGACCAGCGCCCGGTCGAAGGGCTCGGACAGGATCTGCTCGATGCTGTCCTTGTAGCGCAGCCGCGGCCCCATGCGGTCGGCGGGGATATCCTTGTAGCCGTCCCCGGTCCAGATATTCATGACGCAGGGCACGCCGGTGGCTTTGGCAAAATATTCCGAAATACGGATGCAGGCCTTGCCGTGGTCGATCCAGAATTTCCGGGTGGCTTCATCGGGACTGGACAGGGTCAGGCCGTCCTTCACCTGGTCGTGGGAAAAGAAGGTGGGATTGAAATCAATGCCCATGCCCCGGTCCACGGCAAAATCCACCCACTTGGCGAAGTGACGGGGTTCAAGCTGATCCCGGTCCGCCCGGTCGCCGTTCTCAAAGATGGCGTAGCAGGCGTGGAGGTTGAGCTTCTTTTTGCCGGGCATGAGCTTCATGGCCGCGTCCAGGTCCGCCATGAGCTCCTCCGGTGTCCGGGCCCGCCCCGGATAATCCCCGGTGGTCTGGATTCCGCCGGTCAGGGGGCCTTCGTGGTCGAAGCCGGTGACATCATCCCCCTGCCAGCAGTGGAGGGAAACGGGCACTTCCTTCAAGCGGGCGATGGCCGCATCCGTGTCCACACCCCAATCCGCGTACATCGCTTTGGCCGATTCGTAACGTTCATATTTGGTCTGCATGATTTTTCTCCTGAATTTTTCTTTTATTTATATCCAATTCCTGCCGTATTCGACGATGAAGCAATGGCTCCGTCTGATTTGTATGGGGTTATTTAATAGATGGCGATGGGGAAGGAATCGAAAATGATCTTCCTGGCCCCTTTTAAATCGGTCATTTCCCCGGCGGCGATCATCTGGGCGGTGAGGTTGCCGATGGCGGTGGCTTCCGCCGGTCCCGCCAGCACGGTGCGCCCGGATTTTTCGGCCGTTAGCTTGTTGAGATAAGCCGCGTTGGATCCGCCGCCGACAATGTGGATGGCAGCATAGCGGTTCCCCGTCAGGCCCTCGATTTTATCCGCCGTTTTGGCGTAGGATTCGGCCAGGCTCTGGTAAATCACCGCGGCCACCTGGCCCACGCTTTCCGGCACAGGCTGACGGCTTTCCTCACAGAACCTCTGAATGGCGCCGATCATGCTGTCCGGTGCCAGGAACATCGCATCGTCCACATCCACCCGGGAGGGGAAGCCCCGTTTCTCCTCCGCCAGGTCACAGAGTTGGGCAAAAGTGTAGGCATCGTCCCATTCGTGGCGGGCGGACTGGATCATCCACAGTCCCATGATGTTCTTCAGGTACCGGATGGTCTGGCCGTAGCCCCCTTCATTGGTGAAGTTTTCCATCCGGCTCAGCTCGCTGGTCACCGGCCATTGGTTTTCCACGCCCATGAGGGACCAGGTCCCCGAGCTGATGTACAGCACGTCTTCCTCCTGGGCGGGAACGGCCATCACCGCCGATGCCGTGTCGTGGGTCGCCGGCAGGACGACCTGGCAGTCAAAGCCTGCGGCCTGGCGGATGGCCGGGGTAAAGGGCCCCACGGTCTGGCCCGGCTGGGACAGGGCCCGGAAGATATGCCGGGGCAGTCCAAGGGCTTCAATGATTTCATCGTCCCAGTCCCTGGTCAGCACGTTGACAAGCTGGGTGGAGGTGGCGTTGGTGTATTCCGAACGCTTCCGCCCCGTGAGCAGGAAAATGTGGCGTCCGCTGGACGCGCCGATGTCGACTGCCAAATAATATTTTTCCATGGGTTACCTCACATCATGAATATTTGTCCGCCAATCCCCGAAGGAGCGGCTGGATTTCTTTTGTTGATCATACCTGAATTATAGCAGGGCGGCGGCGGTGATTATATCCTGATTTTGTCTTATTTGTCTTTTTGATGTCCGGAGTTTGACGAAAGCAATTATCACAGTTTCCGCAAAAAATCAGTCCTCATCAATATTCTTTTTATTTTACTTTCATACTAATTTTATATATAATATTAGTATGAAAGGAAGTGATTGTGTGATTCAATTTGAATTACTGGACGATATGTTGAGCCGTCAGAATGGCCTGCTCCAAACCAATCAAGTAGTAACGGCTGGAATTTCAAAATCAGTCTTCTATCAATACATCAAATCCAGGAAATTGGAACGGATTGCCCATGGCATTTATATTTCTGATGAAGCTTGGATCGATGGCATGTACCTCTTGCATCTCCGCTGTGGACAAGCCGTTTTTTCCCATGAGTCCGCACTTTTTTTTCACGACCTGACCGATCGTGAACCATCGGCTTATTCAATCACCGTTAAAACAGGGTACAATCCATCAAAATTAAAAGAAGATGGCATCCGGGTCTTTACCATCAAAAAAGAGCTTCACGACATTGGGTTAACAACGGCCCTCACCCCCTTCGGTCACACTGTTCCCATCTACGATATGGAAAGAACCATTTGTGATTTGATTCGCTCACGCAGGAATATTGAAATGCAGACCTTTCAAGACGCTCTAAAACATTACAGCCGTAGAAAAGATAAAAATCTGCGAGTATTGATGAAATACGCAACACTATTTCACGTTGAAAAAATTTTGCGTCAATATTTGGAGGTTCTCTTATGATCACATCATCAAAACAACTCAAAGATTTGATTCGCAATTTGTCGGGCGAATTGTCAAGTCAAGTGCAACGCAACTGAAAAATAGACTTCAAATGGTGTTTTGTATCCCAGACATTTTCTTGGCCGTTTGTTGAGCTCATCGAATTTTTCTTGGATATAAGCTTCAGAGAGCGTCGTTATATCTTTTCCCTTCGGGAAGTATTCCCGAAGTAAACCATCGGTGTTTTCATTAGTTCCGCGTTCCCAAGGATGATGGGGTAACGGGAAATAAAACTGGACATTGTCCAATGCCTTAGTTACTACGGCATGCTTTGCAAACTCTTTCCCCCTGTCTGGCGTGATTGACCGCACGGGTTTGCCCTTAAGTGAGTGGATGATCACATCATTGACAAAGTCTGCCCTTTTGGCTTCGGCCCTGCCTCCCATCAGATAGCGGCTTTTCCGGTCGACAAGGGTAACCAGGCATGACTTACCGGTGATACCGGCAACGGTGTCTGCTTCCCAGTGTCCGCGTCTTGAACGGTTTGTGGCCCCAATCGGCCGCTTGGAAATCTCATGACTGATGCAGATCTTACCACGTCGTTCCTCATAATTCTTTGTGTGTCTGGATTTCCCGCGGTGCCTCAGTTTACGGATCGCACCGCGATGACCATGTGATCGGCGACACGTCATCGAATTTGCCGTCGTAGATGCCGCGGTATATTGTATTATAACTGATGATTGTTCTTCCGTACTCCAAGGACAACCGACCATCAATTTCCTCTGGTGACCATTGATGGTTTAAGAAACAGTCCTTAACCATGTTGAAAAGTTTCGGATCATCCAGTCGCTTGTGTGGCTTGCAAACCAAACGTCGTTTTTTATACTGTTGCTGTGCTGTGGCCGGCTGGTAAAAATAGCCTTCCCGATTTCGCTTAAACTCTCTGGAAATCGTAGACTTATGACGGCCAAGTTCATTGGCGATGGCTGTGATTGAATAATGTCGGGCTTGAAAAAACAGTATCTTTTCGCGTTCGATTAGTGTAAGATGTTTATAGTGGCACATAGATCCTCCTGATGGATATTGTCTTCGCAAACATCATTCTATCAGAAATCTATGTGTCATTCTATTTTATCTCTTGTTTGTTGCACTTATATTGTAAATCCGCCACATTATAATGTAGAATCACGTTCTGGATTTTTTAGTCAGCCTATGCATGATAAAAAGAAAAAATTAAAACGATAAAAATGTCATGAAAAAGATATATTGATTCCAGAATATTTGTTACTCTTGTTCTAATGTAAACGCGGGATGCTTTTTCTGTCCCATGTCAAAACCATATTTGGAAAATACACTATCAGGAGGACAAAAATGAATCACTTGAAAACAGGTGACTGCAACGGCTTCGCCAACGTGGTCACCGGCGTCGCCATCTTTTCCATGTGCGGCTTGCTGCTGGGAGTAGCCGAACCGTCGTCGATCATCGGGACCTTGACCTGGATGGTCTGCGCGGTGCCGCTGATGCTTATCGCCATCGTCATGCTGATTGTCAACGGCGATGTGATCGGGGCCATGGCCAACGGGGTGCTCACGGGCATCACCCTGTTCAACAATGTGGGCCACGGGGCACTGGTCTTCTTCTGCCAGCTCGCCCATGTGGAAATGACCCCCGGCCAGCTGGCCGGCATCGCCACCATGGACGGCGGCGGGTACCTGGCCTCGGCACTGATCCTGCTCTGCCCCATCTATCTGTCGATGAAGACGAACCGCGTCCAGGCCTTCTTCCTGTGCTTCCCCTGTGCCGGGTTCCTCTGCTTTTCCGCGACTTATTTCGGCCTGGCCAGCCTCATGTTGCCAGGAGGCGTCCTGATCATGATCTTCGCCTGCTGGCTCCTCTACTCCGGCTGCGCCATGTCCATGCACGCCGCCACCGGGACACAGGTCCTCCCCTACATCTACAACGGTAAAAAAAATCAGTCCGAGAGCCGAAGCTGTCCGGACTGATCCACCCCAGCCCCTACTTGAGCCACTTACCCCGGAGCAGGCGCACCAGGAAGATGACGCCGCGGAAGATGATCTCCAGGCACATGGCGGCCCAGACGCCGGTCAGGCCGTAACGGCCGGCCGCAAAAATGGTCAGGGGCAGGCGCACCGCCCACAGGCTGAACAGATTCATCAGGCTCGGCACCAGGGTATCCCCCGCCCCCTGGAAAGAGCCGGAGGAAATGAGGGACACGGCGTACACCGGCTCAAACAGGATGATGATCCGGAGCACCTGGACCCCCAGGCTGCGGACCGCCGGGTCCGGGGTCATCAGGCCGATGACCAGAGGGCACGCAAAATACATGAACACCCCGAGGATGCCCACGGTAACCATCCCGGTAATCACGGATTTCCGGGCGAACTGCGCGGCCAGGTCCTTCCTGGCCGCGCCGACGCTCTGGCCCACCAAAGCGCCCGCAGCCGTTCCGATACCAAAGGCCGGCGTGTAGGCCAGGCTCTCCGACGTCACCGCCAGGGAGTGGGCGGCCACCGCCACGGTTCCCAGCCCGGCGATGACCCGGGTCACCACGATGAAGGCGCCGCAGATCATGCCGTTCTGGAAGGCGATGGGCAGGGATAACGAAAAGGCCTTTTTCTGGCAGGGCAGGGACAGCCGGAAGCTGTCGCCCTTCCTGATCCGGAACTGGGAGTCGTGCACCCCCGCGTACCAGAGCATGACCAGGGCGATGATCATCTCCGACAGGGCCGTCCCCAGGGCGGCACCGGCCACCCCCATGCCCGCCGCCGGGATGTGGAGGGGCACCGCCCCCAGCCGGATGTCGTAGCCCGGAAAAATGAGCAGGGCGTTCAGGATCACATCCAGCACGCACATGAGCCCGTTGAGGATTCCCGGCACCCGCATGTTGCCGCTGGCCTGGAGCATGCCGCCGGCCAGGGAATTCAGCCCCGAAAAGGGCAGGAAGCAGGCGAAGATCAGCAGGTAGGCCGAGGCGTCTGCCCGGATGGCCGTATCGCCGTGGAGCCATCCCGGCAGGGGCCCGCTGACCGCCGCGCCGATGACCGCCGCCAACAGGCCGACGGCGACAATAGCCATGAGCCCCTGGCGGAAGACGCCCCGGGCTTCTTCTGTTTTTTTGGCTCCCAAAAACTGGGCCGCCTGGACGGTAAACCCGGTGGACAGGGCCATGCACACGCTGCCGAAGAGCCAGGTCGTGGTGGTGACCAGCCCGATGGCCGCCGTCTTCTCCGCCCCCAGGGCCCCCACCATGGAGGCGTCGATGTAGCTCATGATCACCGATGTAAACTGGGCCATCACCGCCGGCAGGCTCAGCCGGACAACCATCTCAAATTGATGCCGGGTGGTGATGGCCTCCCCGTTGCGGATGGGCGCCATCCGGTCCTGTTTTTGTCTTTTTGTCTGCACCATTCTGTCTTTTCCTTTCATCCCAATGAGACCATTATACATGAGAGCGGAAGAAATTGCCAACGCCGCCGGGCCGTGTTCAAACAGAAAAAAGCCTCCCTCGTCCGAGGGAGACTCGTAATAAACTCAATTCAGTGGATTTAACCCTTAGTTTTTCGGATAGAAGCCTGACGGCACTTCACTCAGATTGATCATGATGTTCTTCATCTGGGTGTAGTGTTCCAGGATGACCTTATGGGTTTCACGGCCGATGCCGGATTCCTTGTATCCGCCGAAGGGAGCCCCTTCCGGAATGGCATTGTAGGTGTTGACCCACATACGGCCTGTTTCCACAGCGCGGGAAACGCGGATGGCGCGGTTGATGTCGCGGGTCCAGACGGCGCCGCCCAAACCGTAAACCGAATCGTTGGCCATTTCGATGACGTCCGCTTCATCCTTGAACTTGATGACCACCGCCACAGGTCCGAAGATTTCTTCCTGGGCCACACGCATGTCGTTGGTCACATCGCCCAGCAGGGTCGGTTTGACGAAGCAGCCGTCAGCACAGTCGCCTTCGGTGTACTGTTCGCCGCCGCAGAGCACGGTCGCCCCTTCATCCTTGCCGATCTGGATGTATTTGAGGATTTTTTCCATCTGTCCCTTGTTGATCTGGCAGCCCATCTGGGTGTCATCTTTCCAAGGCATATCCACTTTAACCGCGTTGAAGCGTTTGACCGCTTCTTCCACGAATTTATCGTAAATATCTTCCTGGACGAAGACCCGGGAACCGGCGCAGCAAACCTGGCCCTGGTTGAACAGGATTCCCAATTGGATGCCATCCATGGCCATTTCCCAATTGCAGTCCGAGAAGAAGATGTTGGCGGATTTTCCACCCAGTTCCAATGTGGCCGGAATGATCTTTTCCGCCGCGGCCAGAGCCACGTTGCGGCCAACTTCGGTGGAACCTGTGAAGGCCAATTTGCTGAAGCCCGGATGATCCAGAATGTACTGGCCGGATTTGGAGCCGGAACCGGTGATGACGTTGAAGACGCCGGCCGGGATGACATCCTGTGTCAGTCTGGCAAATTCCAGAACGCTCAGGGATGTGGTGCTCGACGGTTTGAAGACGGTGCAGTCACCGGCTGCCAGTACGGGAGCCAGCTTCCAGGCTGCCATGAGGAACGGGAAGTTCCAGGGCACGATCTGTCCGACGACCCCGATGGGTTCGCGCAGGATCAGGCTCAGGGTTTCATTGCCCAGCATGTTGGCGCTGCCTTCTTCAGCCATGATGCATCCCGCGAAATAACGGAAATGATCGACTGACATGGCGATGTCGATGGCGCGGGTTTCACGGATGGGTTTCCCATTGTCCATGGTTTCGACCATGGCCAGGTGTTCCGCGTTTTCTGCGATGATATCAGCAACCTTGTTCAGGATGGCGGCCCGTTCGTTGACCGTGGTCTTCTTCCAGGAATCAAAGGCCTTCCATGCGGCTTTGACAGCATCATCCACATCTTCTTTGGTCGCCTGTGCGCAATTGGCCAGCTTTTCTCCATTGGCCGGGCAGTAGGTGGCGAAAGTCGCTCCATCAGAAGCATCAACCCATTTTCCGTCGATGTACAATTGATACGTTTCTTGTAATTTTAAATCCATAATGATACTCCTCCCAAATTAATTGCAAAATATGTTTCTCAATCCATCGCAAAATATTATATGCGTCATATTGAATCGATAAATCCATGATAAACAATTCGCAGCAAAATGTAAATAATAGTCTTGTTTTTAACAAACTTTTATTAGGAAATTGGGTTTTTATTAAGATTATAACGCAATTTCTTTTTATGAATTGTTTTCATTTTATTTGTTTGATAATTGTTTATCAATTTTTGCCGATTAGTGTACCGATTTACTTTCGCTTATAAAAAATCCCGGCTGCACCGGGATTCGTATCGCACGATTTGAAATTCAGATGAAAGCTTAACACCTTTGACTGGCTTCCTTCCACGCCTTTCCCCGGACGTCGGCCCGGCGCATGGCGTCCACCAGGATATCCACGCTGGTGGGGACGGTTTCCGCCACGATGTGCTTGGTGGTGCCGGCCTTTTCCGCCACCTGGCGCAGACTGCCTTCATCGCCGGCTGACAAGCCGATTTCTTCCAGTGTCACAGGCAGGCCCACGTCGGTGGAAAAAGCCAGGACGGCCTCAATGGTTTCCTCCGGCCAGTCCTCCAGCACCAGCTCGCACAGGGTGCCGAAGGCCACGATTTCCCCATGGGTATAGGGCTGGCAGGCCGCCATGGCGGAAAAGCCGCTGTTCAGGGAATGGGCCCCGGCACATCCCGCCGATTCCACGCCGATGCCGGAGAGCAGGGTGTTGACCTCGATGATGTCTTCCACCGCCTCGGTGCAGCGTCGGGCGGCCACGTCGGCCATGGCCTGCCGGCCTTCCCGCATGAGGGTGGTGTAACACAGCTCGGACAGGGCCATGGCGGCCAGAGTGGTCTGATACCCTTCCCCCACCCGGTTCTTCGTCCCGGAATCCACATGGGCCTTGGCTTCAAAATAGGTGGACAGGGCATCCCCCATGCCGGAGACGAAGAGCCGCACCGGTGCCTCCGCCACAATCCGGGAATCCACCAGCACCAGATCCGGGTTGCGCTTGTAGTACAGGCTTCCGGCGTGTTCCCCCGCTTCGGTGTAGGTCGCCGTCAGGGCGCTGGTGGGTGCGTCGGTGGACACCACCGTGGGCACGGTAACGATGGCGGCGTCCAGCTGAATCCCCACGTATTTGGCCGCGTCCATGGCCTTGCCGCCGCCGATGCCGATGACCACATCACAGGCCGGCATCTTCCCGGCCAGCTCTGTAAGGCGGGTCAGCTCCGCCATGGTGGTCTCCCCGCCAAATTCCTCACAGCAAAGGGTGCCGCCGTCGGCATTAAAAATACCGGTCAGCTCTTCCGAAAGGGATTTATAAAAATGGGGTGTGATGACGGCGAAGGCGTGATTGCCGTAATCCTTGGTATATTTGCGCAAATTGGCCATTTCACCGGGGCCCTGGTAATATTTTGGGGGACAGGCGAAGGCACGGGTTTTTGTCTGGGTCATGATGGTTTCTCCTTAATCTGATCGAATTCATTTTCCTGCGTCGCCGCAGAAATAGTCTAAAATTTATTATAGCGAATATTTTCGTCCTGCGCCAGAATGAAAAAATCCGCCTGGACCGGCGTCCAGACGGATACAGAACATTATTTCATCAATTCACAAATCAAATTACTGAAGGCCACCGGATCGTCGATGGGCATGCCTTCGATGAGCATGGCCTGATCGTAGAGCAGTTCGGCGTATTTCTTCAGCCGTTCGTCATCCCCGGCGTCATGGGCAGCTTTCAGGCCTTCAAACACCGGATGGCTGCCGTTGATTTCCAGAACCTTCTGGGCTTCCATGCCGAAGTCGTCGTCCTGGCCCATGGCCTTGGCCTGCTGCTTGAGCACCTTTTCCATTTCCATGGACAGGCCTTCCCCGGTGGAGAAGCAAACCGGATGGCTCTTCAGACGGGTGGACAGCTTGACATCGGAGACCTTATCCCCCAGGGCTTCCTTGATAGCCGTCAGCAGATCCTTGGAAGCTTCGTTCTTTTCTTCCGCCGCTTTCTTTTCTTCTTCGGTCTGTTCGATTCCCAAATCGGCTTCCGTGGCGGACTTGAATTCCTTGCTGTCGTATTCCCGGATGACCTTCAGGGCGAATTCATCCACCTCTTCGGTACACAGCAGCACTTCATAGCCGCGGTCGATGAGGGTTTCAATCTGGGGCATCTTCTTGATCTTGTCCAGGGATTCCCCAACGGCGTAGTAAATGTATTTCTGGTCTTCCTTCATGCGGTCCACGTATTCCTTGAAGGTGACCAGCTTGTCTTCGGTGGAGCTGTGGAACATCACCAGATCCTGAAGTTTTTCCTTGTTCATGCCGAAGTTGTCGTACAGGCCGAATTTCAGGCGCAGGCCGAAGTTCTTGAAGAAGGTTTCATAGGCGTCGCGGTCCTTGGTCAGCATGTCCTTGAGTTCGGAGGAAATCTTCTTTTCCAGACGGTTGGCGATGGCCTTGAGCTGGCGGTCCTGCTGGAGCATTTCCCGGGAAATGTTCAGGGACACATCCTGGGAGTCCACCAGGCCATGGACGAAGCCGAAGTAATCGGGGACCAGATCCTCGCATTTATCCATGATCAGCACACCGGAGGAATAAAGCTGGAGCCCCCGCTTGTAATCCTTGGCGTAGAAGTTGTAGGGCACCTGGGACGGGATGAACAGCAGGGCGTTGTAGGACAACAGCCCTTCCACGTTGGTGGTGATGATCCGGGCTGGGTCGGCGTAGTCGTAGAATTTATCCTTATAGAACTGGTTGTACTCTTCGTCGGTGACATCGGAACGGTTCTTCTTCCAGATGGGCACCATGGAGTTGATGGTTTCATCTTCCCAATGGACATCGTACTGGGGTTCGTAATCTTCCTTTTCCCGTTCTTCTTCCGTCGCTTCGATGAGATCCCGTTTTTCCACGTTCATGATGATGGGGTAACGGATATAGTCGGAGTAGCGCTTGATAAGTTCCTTGAGCTTCCATTCTTCCAGGAAATCCGAGTATTTTTCATCGTCGGTGTCATCCATCAGGTACAGGGTGATTTCCGTCCCCACTTCATCCTTGTCGCAGGGGAAGATGTCGTAGCCGTCAACCCCTTCTGATTCCCAGAGATAGGCCTGGTCGCTGCCGTCGGCTTTGGTGCGCACTTCGATCTTCTTGCTCACCATGAAGGCGGAGTAGAAGCCCACCCCGAACTGGCCGATGATATCCAGGGCGTCGGTGCCATCGGATTCGGCGTTTTCTGTTTTGAAATCAAAGCTGCCGCTCTGGGCGATGACCCCCAGGTTGTCTTCCAGTTCCTTTTCCGTCATGCCGATGCCGTTGTCGGAAATGGTCAGGGTGCGGGCGTCCTTGTCCGCCGCCACGTGGATGGGGTAATCTTCCCGGCTCAGCCCGGTCTTGCCTGCGCTGGATGCCTTGAAATAGCGCTTGTCAATGGCGTCGCTGGCGTTGGAAATGATTTCCCGCAGGAAGATTTCCTTGTTGGTGTAAATGGAATGAATCATCAAATCGAGAAGCCGTTTGGATTCTGCCTGAAATTGTTTTTGTGCCATAATACCACTCCTTTTATAATTAAGAAAATTTTTATCGGTTTGTTAGCACTCTTTTATTCTGAGTGCTAACAATACTATAAAAGATTTCCATGGAAAAATCAACATTTTTTCCTGTTTTCTTTATAAGGATTCAGATTTTTTTCAGACTGGGGGAATTGTTACACCATTTAATTTAATGAAATTAATATTTCTCAACATCTGATAGTATTTTGTCCTTTTTAGATAATTTTAAGGCCCATCCTTTATATTGACTTTATATTAAGTATAAGGAAGGACCAATCCAATGAACACACAACCCTCTATCGTCAATCCGCGTAAAGTCGCCATTATCGGCTGCGGATTCGTTGGCTCCTCATCCGCTTTCAGCCTCATGCAAAGTGGCCTGTTTTCCGAAATGGTCCTCATCGACGCCAACGCTGAACGCGCCGAAGGGGAAGCCATGGACATCAGCCACGGCCTGCCTTTCGCCCGTCCCATGAACATTTATGCCGGCGGCTACGACGACATCGTGGATGCTGCCATCATCGTCATCACCGCGGGTGCCGCGCAAAAGCCCGGTGAAACCCGTCTGGACCTGGTGAAGAAGAATGTGTCTATCTTCAAATCCATCATCCCGGAAATTTCAAGCCGCAACTGCGGCGGGATTTTGCTCATCGTGTCCAACCCTGTGGACATCCTGACCTACACGGCCATCAAGCTCTCCGGCTTCCCGGAAAACCGGGTCATCGGTTCCGGCACGGTCCTGGATTCCGGCCGGTTCAAATACCTGCTGGGCCAGCATCTGTCCGTGGACAGCCGCAGCATCCACGCCTTCATCATCGGGGAACACGGCGATTCTGAATTGGCCGTGTGGTCCAACGCCAACGTATCCGGCGTGCCCGTCCACGATTTCTGTGAAATGCGCGGCCACATCGAACACGAAAAATCCATGGATCGCATTTACCAGGAAGTCAAGAACAGCGCCTACACCATCATCGAAAAGAAAAAAGCCACCTATTACGGCGTGGCCATGGCGGTGCGGCGCATCTGCGAATGCATCGTCCGGGATGAAAAATCCGTATTGCCGGTGTCCAGCATGGTCCACGGCAACTACGGCATTGATGACATCGTCCTGAGCCTGCCGGCCATCGTCGGAGCCAACGGCGTGGAAACCATCGTGCCCACCCCCCTCTCCGATGAAGAAAAAGCCAAGCTTCAGTCTTCCGCCACCACCCTCAAGGGTATCGCGGAGGAAATCCATCTTTAAAATCCTACTAAAACAGTTGACAAATCGGAAGTGAAGGGATACAATCACCCAAAAGACTTTGGAGGATGAAAAATGACTCACATTTATAAAACCCGGATGACGTGTTCCCGGAAAATCACTTTCGATCTGGATGGCGACGTGGTAAGCAACATCGTCTTTACCGGCGGCTGCAACGGCAACCTGAAAGCCATCGCCAAACTGGTAGACGGCTGGACCGTCGACCAGATCGTCGACAAACTAAAAGGCAACACCTGCGGCTTCCGCCCCACCTCCTGCGCCGACCAACTGGCCATCGCGGTTGCTAAAGCCCAAGCCGAAGGCGAAGGGCAGTAGCACAGGGAGCTGCCTATCCTTTCATTAAATCCACAACCAACTCCTCAAGCAGAAGCTCCTGATACATCGGCTTCTGCTTTTTTTTCATTGCTTTAACAACACCGGTGAAAGCCGGATGCTGAATACCCTGAAGCAAGGACTGCTGCTGCGCCGTGAAGGTCTTCCCTTCCGGACTACTCCGGGCAATCCTTTCATAATCCTCCGCTTCCATATGCCATAGTGTCAGATTTTTAGGATAACGGAGGATCAGCTTTTGGGCAATGACCAGGCCAGCCGGATCCAGATCCCCGGAATAGCGAAGCCGGCACCCCGATTCCACCAGCATATCCATAATAATCAAAGAGGCCATGTTAACCTGCCCGGAAGAACACATCAAAGCGATATCCCTGTCCATCATCCGATCACAAATGGTCGAAAAGAGCATCTGGTTTTCCACAACAAACACCTCTTTTCCCAGACAATCGGCTTTGACTATACTGTCCAGGTTGGACAAAGTAACCGCCAGGCTTTCCCGTCTTTCCCGGAAAGCGGCAAATCCCGGATGAAGTCCCTCTTCCGTATAAAAATCCAGGCCACGTACAATGGAAAAATTCGACTGGTCGTCAGCGACAAGGCCATAATCGGCGTACAGGGTCATAATACCCTCCGCATTGGACGGAACCTCCATCTCCTTTCCGTAAGCCAGAATATCCAAAAGAAAGAGTCCCGCCCTTTCCTTTCTATCCAGGGCATGAGGATTACCCGTCACTTTTGCCGCGAGGACCGCCAACCGAGTATGGGGCTCCTTAACCCGCTTCTGCAACGACACAGCTGCCGCGGCATCCATAAGCGCTTTAAGGGCTTTGTCCTCGGACACCTTGGCCCATTGTAAAAGGGTTTTATACCCGTATTTTCTTTCCTCCGCCATGGCCTGCGCCCACCTGGAGGGAAGGCTGTCCTTGCCCGTCAGTCCCTGCACCTGCTGAACAACCTGATCCAGAAAAACTTTCCTTTGACGCTGCTCATCCTCCCGTTCCTGTTTTCTGCTGGGAATAGAACGGCTCTTTTTAAAATACGCGGATAACAAATCTCCGTAGGGAACCTCTGCGAAACGGGAAGCTCCCAATGCTTTTTCAAAATCCGCTGTATTAAAGACCAGCCGTCCCTCCTTTACACAATCTTTTCCCATAAAACGCCGAAGGGCTTCTGTTTCCTCCGGTGCCGGATGGTCGATGACAATGCGCCCGGCTACCCGGCCGTATTGCCGCCATTTTTCAAGGAGGGCCTCCATGATATTTTGATATCCAGGATTTCTTTTAAAAAAGGCAACACATTCCTCAATAAGCTCACCCATCAAGACGACGCTCCTTCCCGTTCCAAGTGTAGTGGATCACGACGACGAGATCCTGCCCCACAGGACAGATCAGTTCTGCAATATGAAGTGCCGGTACTGCCGCGTAGCATCCCCACAGGGCCTGAGAGTTCATGATATAATCAAAATCCAAGGTTTCCACCAATTTAAACATCATGCCAATATTCTTATCGTCCACCCCTGCAAAGGCCTCATCCAGGGCAATCATCCGCGGATGATCCTCCCGGCTGGCTTTAGCGTATTGGGCATTAACCGCCGCGAAAAGCGGCACGTACATGGCCATGGCCTTTTCCCCGCCGCTCAGGCGATTGAATGCACTGTTCGTCAGTTCTTTTTTGGGCTGTCCTTCCCGATAAATATTCATTCTGAATTCAAACCAGGTCCGGTAATCCAGAGTCTCGCGAATTAAATCGGCATAATTGACCACATCCCCCTGTTCCTCAGCTTTTTGGCGGGCCTGGTCCAGCCTGTGGCGGAAATGATCCGTCACTCTTTTTTGATCCTGTTCCTGGAGGAGGGTCTGGTCGATCGTCAATAGGCGCTCCAAATCTTTTGTGGATAATTCCGTCCCATCTGTTTCCCGGTTGGGCCGCCAATCCAAATCAAAGGCAAGTCCCATGGACGTGTCCATCTTCCGCATCAATTCCGACATCTTTTTGATGAACTTCCGGCTCTCACCGATGCGATTGGTCAGTTTCCGGCACAGGGTATCGCTCATCATATCTTTAAACAGCTTTTCATCTTCCTTTTTCAGGATGATCCGCGTTTCCTCCACCATTTCTTTCAATCGATTGGTAAAAGTCATAAAATCCATGTGTTGGCCATCGATACGGGCCCCAATCCATCGCCTTTCCCGCATGGCCTCGGCATCCGGACTGAACCGGGTTTCCATACGCAGCATATATTCAGTCAACAAACTCCCGTAACGGCTGAAGCTCTCGGAAATCCGAGCAGACCATTCTGCGTAGCTGACGCTTAAATCCTCCGTTTTGGACGCCTGGACACAGCGTATCAAAAGGGCCTCTTCCGTTTCTGCCTCCATATCAGCCACCAGGCCCAACGCCCGTTCTTCCAAATAATAAACCTTCTTTTTTTCCGCCAAACGCATTAATTCTCTTATTTTGGCAGCCGCAGCGTCGAAATCCCTTTCAAGATGACCAAATTCCGATTTCAACCGACTGTCTTCACCCGTTAATGCCTCCTTTTCATTGGTATCCCGCTGGATGGCTTCGGACAACTCCCGGGCTTTTTGGGCCTTTTCCTTGATTTCCGGACTGTTTAACCGTTCTTGCAGGTTGACGTTCTTTGTTTCCAATTCTTTTTTACGGCGTCTGGCATCCACAATCCGCTGATTGATCCGGTCCATGTCCGTTTCCAGGGATTCCTGCAATTCTTCCAATTGGCCGATGAGTCGCCATTGCTCCTTGTAATCCCCGGCATCCTTATACAGGGTTTCAAGGACTTCCACTGCAGACTGGGCAGCGGCAGCGGCTTCTTCATAAGCCTCTTTATTTTGGGCGTAGGGATAGGGACTGCATATCTTCTGCATGATCTTCCTTTGATCATTCTCCCGGACCCGGCATTTTCCCAATTCCCCCTTCTCCTGGGCCAGCAACATATGCTCATGTTCCCATTCCCGGGTTGCTTCACGATGGAGGTTCAGCGCCGTATCCAGATCATTGGTATCCGGCAGGGCCTCGTACTCCTTCCTCAGCCCCTCCTGATACTCTTCGTTTTCCTTGAGGATGCGTTCACAACGGGCCATCCGTTCCGCCAGCTCATCCACTTCATGCTGCTTATCGGCGATGAGGGCCTCCTGCCGTTTTTTCCGTGCCTTTAAACCGATATACCCTTCCTCCTGGCAGGGCAGACTGTGCCCGGCCATACTGCCATGCCGGTAAAACCCATCCGGTGACAATTGAATCCGGCACCCCTCCGACGGGCCCATGGCGCACAGGATTTCATCCACCATGGCTGAAAGCTCCGGCTGCACCTCCCCCTTCAGGAACCGCTGGTCCCCATGCCCACTGACCGCCGTCGCCGTGTTCTCTCTATCTTCGGGGAAGATCAGACGATCCGAATGATTGCCCAAAACAGCCTTGGCCCGAACACGATCTTCCAGTGAGACCACGAGGGTATCGAGGAATCCCAGGTCCGTTATTTGGGCCTCCAAAAGGGCCCGCTCCTCCGGGCTGGTTTCCTCTGAAAATTCCAGCACCTCGTAAAAGGGCTGGGAAGAAATGCTGGCCCCAGCCAGTGCAACCCGGGCTGCTTCCGTTTCCTCCGCTCGTGGTGGAACAGCCAAGGGTTCTTTTTTCAACCGTTCCAGTTCTCGGCCAACCTTTTCCCAGTCCAGCTTGCTATCATTTCGAGTTTTTTCATAGATGGCCCATTCCTGGAAGAGGGCTTCCTGTTTCTCATTTTTTGCTGCATCAACAATTTCCCGCAGCGCCTTATAATCGCTCATGTCCGCATAATCCAAAAGGATACTGACAATGGCCTGACGGCGTTTTTCATCTAAGGGCAAGTAGCGGAGAGGCTGTCCCTGGTAATCCTCTATCAGGGCATCCCGATTGCGCTCGGACATATCCCAGGCTTCTTCCTTTTGCTGACGGGCATTTTCTGTCTTTATCCCTTGATCCTCTGCCCGTTTTTCCTGCTCATCCAACCGGTCCCGACTTTCCGTCCATTCTTGAATGGCTGTGAGACCCTTGCCGATGCCAGAGGCCTGGGACTCCACTTGCCGCCTAAGGGTATTAACGGAAGCCGGGTCCGTCGTTCCGGCGACGATTCCCTCTATATCCGGACGTCCTTGATATTGGAGGATGGCGTTGGCATCCCCGTACTCACTGTCCCCATGGTGCAGGGCATCCGCCAGATAACGGCGAGTCTGTTTGGCGTCCTCGGTCTGGTCATATTTTTCGTTGAAGGTCTTCTGCTTATCCTTCAAAGCCTGGGTCTCGTTTTGGATCATGCCATCTTCCTCCAAAATCAGCTTTTTGTTTTCCTTAAGATTCATTTCCCACAGTTTGAAATCACTGGTGTCGATCAGATCCAGGGCGTGGGTCTGATTTTCAATGGCTTGTTCAAGGAATCCCCTGCGTTTTTCAATCCGATCCTGTTCCTCCCGATTCTGGGCCATCTGCTTTTCCCGATCCGCCTGAACAGCCGTTTCCTTTTTCTGGGCTTCCCTCGCGTCCTTCCACGCCAGAGCCTTCTGAGTGAGGACAAAACGGTTATATTGGTCGTAAACGGCGGCCAGGGTCTGAGCATCCTTCAGCGCCTTTTCCAAGCTATCCAATTTAAGCCTGTATTCATCCAGACTTTCCATGGATGAAGCAATGGTGAATAAATCGTCATCGGTCAGGGTGGGCAGGGAATCATTCAAAATTCGATATACCTCTGTGGGCTTGAAATCTTTGGAAAGCTTGGGTGCCCGGACTTTGATGAGCAGCTTGATGAGCTGGTCGTAATCACCCCTTTCCCGGAAATCGAACAGAGAGCGGTTGACCAGATCCATATAATCCTGCTGCTTGTCCACCACGATGTTATCCGGCCCCAGGGCATTTTGGAGCTGCTTCTGGGTAAAAGGGATCTTCTGATCCCCCCGCCGGGAACACAGTTCCAAATCCACGCCGACGCGCCGGTTATCCTTGATGAGGAACCCCCAAAAATCCATGGGTCGTCCCTTCCTGGCCTGCTGGCCGATGCCGATGGTCCGGTAAACATCGCCTTTTTTAAATTCAAGGTACATGTACCCGGTGGAAGCTTCCTTTTCCCCATCGTCCCCCAGAAAATAATAATCCATTTTCCGGTCCCGGGAGCCAAAGGGGTCCAGCCGCTCCGGACTGCGGTTGCCATCCAAGATAAAAGGGATGATGCTTTGGGTCGTGATGGATTTTCCCGATCCATTATTCCCCCGCAAAAATAATTTTCCTTGATTCAGTGGAAAACAAACATCATCGTACAGCCAAAAATTGATGAAGCCCAGCCGGTTCATCGTCCATCGCTCACTCATCTTCTGCCTCCTCTGCCTTTTTCCGGCCCGCTTTCACTTTTCCACCTGATTGCGTCCCATCAAAGGGCGTTTCCGTAAAATCCACCGGATATTCGCCCTTCAGCTTGCCCGCCATGGGCAGAAGGATCACGTCTTCTCCATCCGGAGCCGCCAGACACCACCGCTCCATTTCCGCCAGCAGCCCCTCTGCGAAGGCTTCCTCACCCATTTCCCGCAGTCCCTTGGAATAGCCGCTGCCGTGCCGCTGCCTGCTTTCCAGGGCCCACGTCGAAAAGGTCCGCTGGGACAGCCGAAACCTTTCCCTAGAATCTTCCAGGGTGCCGCTTCCCAGCTTTTCCCGGATATCGCCGCAAAAAAGCAGAAGGCAGCCCGACAGGGCCGTCCCGTTGGGCAGGGTATCACCCCAGGCCTCCCCGTCATCCAGCATAACCGCTGCCGCGTTCCGGTGGATGTGCAGCGTCCCACCCAAATGCCCGGTAATCTGGGCCGTGATGCTGCTGCGTTGGTTCTTCAGGTAAATGGCATCGGGATCGGTAGCTTCTGTCCAATATATGGCTGGCCTTGTGACCAGGTTGCGGTAAACGCGGTGGGTCCGCAGGGCACCCCGGTCCGTATCAAGATCCGTCCAGGGATTGGCCTCAAAATCCTCACTGGTCCGGCACTCTTCCATCGACCGGCCGAAGGTGGTGGCAAAATACCGGGATAAACCAGTATTTTCATACAGCACCTGCCCGCCCTCGTTGCTGCCAAAGTCACCGCCCTGCTTTTCGTAGGCGAGGAGCATGCCTTTGTTCTCCAAATATTTCAGCACACGTACCAACGCCTTCCTGTCTGCAAAGCGGGTCCAATCCACCGGGTAAACCTCGCGCACTTGAATTTCCACGTTTTCCACCAGCTCCGTCAGGAGGAATTGCCCATTTTCTCCCTGATCTTCCAGGAAAACAAGCACTGCACAGAGCAGGATATAATCCAAAGCGGTCTGAAATTCGGTAATGCCCATTGAGGGCGATGCCATCGAAGGGACTTTCTCGATCTTGATGATCCGCTCATTGATGATCAGCTTCCACCCCAACCGCTCGGTGATGAATTCCCTGAATTTTCCCGATTCCCGTCGCACGCGAGCGTAGGCCGCCTTATCCTTCCCCCGGTCGATCCAATAATTTTCCATGAGCATCCGCAGTTCTTCCATCCTGTCTCCTTTTCCGTCAAGCCGTGAACACCAGAACGTAGGCCGGCATCCGTAAATCGCCGTCCTCACAACGGAGGACGCAATCTCCAGCTTTCCGTTCCAAAAGGTAGTTTTGACCATACTCCGTCCGGCCACTTTTTGATGCTGTACCGCTGGCCCGGGCAATCCACCCCAAGAGGATCCTCCTGAAGCCGGCAGGCACCACTTCATCGATGGCACCCACGTCCAACCTGCCTTGTTTTACATAGCGTTCCATCATCAGACGCTCGGAATTAATCTGATTAAGATATCTTATTTGAGCCAATTTGCGCTCAGTTTCCCGGTCGTTGAATCCGGTTTTGTCCACCCGTTCATGGTAATGCCGAGTGCCGGGGGTCACCCTGTACACCATGGGTGCTTCATCAAAGACGCCGCTGTTGACATTTTCCGTCTCTCTCGGTCCATTGGCCTGGTAATGACCGATGTGCTGGATACCGAAAAGATGGGCGGCCAGCTTATGAGCCTCCGCCATATCCTCCGCTTCTTTGAATAATTCCATATACCGCCGGTACTCCGTCTTCCGGCTCATGCCCCAATCCTGGAGCTGCAGGAGCAGCTCGGCATTTTTGATGATCTGATAAATAATCTCGTTGGTGATGTCCACAACCCGGACGCTTTCAGAAACGCCCTGGGCGTCTGGAACGAACCAGCGTTTCAAGCTCTCCCATTGGCCCTTCACATTGTTTTCCACCATTTCTTCCCGGTTCGCCGTTAATGCGGCAGGCTGGGGTATGGCCAGCTCGCTTTCAATGATCCGACTGATCAATGCCAACTCCCGGGGCTCCGGAATGGCACTCAGAACCAAACGGATACGTCCGCTGTAGGTCTGGATTCCTTTGACAAAATCCCTAAGGTAGCTGATGAACAAATCCTTGTGCTTCAGAAAGTCCACCGATTGAAGCAGTTTGCCCGATTGGTCCGAATAAAATTCCCGCAGATAATCCTGGTAACTCTGGTTCAGCCGTTTGAAATCATTCTGAAGGTTCCGCCACCAGTCATTGACCTCCCCCAGGGGCGCCCTCTCCATGTCCTTCCATCTCCCCAGAGCATCGTGGATATGGATGAAAAGCCCCGGAGAAAGGGCGCCGCTTTCGATGGACAAATTGTCCAGCGTCAGCGTCAGCCGCTCGATGGCTACCGCAAATTCTGTCATGGAGTAACGGAATTGTTTATGTTGATAATCCTCGATAGTATAAACCCGCTTGGTATCCTGGATAGCCGTCAGGCTTCCCCACCCCACAAGTTGTCCCAGATCCTGTTTGACCATCTCCACCGTATAACCGGAAAAATCCCCTTCCCGGCGGAGCCTGTCATCAATATCCCCGACTCCCAGTTGATAATCCATTTTTTCGTACGCCTTGTAAAAAATACGCATGATCTGCCGGTAACGTGGTGCGTTCTCGACCGTCAAATAACGCATCTCATCAATCGTATCCAGGATCTTCATAACCTCTCTCCAATCTGTAATCTGTTTTTGCTTTTAATAACACTTATGATATCATTGTCATATCTTTATTTCAACCAATAAGCACCTGATCAGCCCATCACAAAAAGACATCTGCATACATGATTCTTTCATTTATGCAGATGCCTTTTTTCTCAATACCCGCGTATTCGTATTTTATTAAATCACCCCATGCTCCTTAAGCAGCTTCTCAATATCCGTCCCCTCAACAGCCTTGAGGGCCTTACGGACAGCGAACCGTTCCTTGAAGTTCATGCGCATGCTGGTGATTTTCTTGCCGTCCCGGAGTTGCACCGAAGAATTGAGGAGATCCCGCACGTCGAAGACGCTGCCCCAGACCTCAGGCACCGCCCGGTCCACGTCCAGCAGGGTATACACCGCTTCCATGCCGGTACGGATGGAATATTCCGTCGTGAAGATGGTATCCCGCTTGGTTTCCGCGAACTGTCCCAGGAAGGCAAAATTCACCGCCCCTTCGGGCACCACGTCCGGCCGGTCCCCCGCCGCCCGGGGCATGAAGAAGGCCGTGATGTACGGCATCATGCAGGGCACGGTGTTGGCGCTTTTTTCCGCCAGCTCCGGAATATCCTTGCGGGGCACGCCCATGTGGTACAGCCATTCCATGCAGATTTCCTTACCCGTGCAGTCCCGCATGGGTTTTTTGACGTAATTCCCCGGCTTGTCGCTGAACAGGCCGTAGATCCAGCCCACCAGCTGATCCTTGGGCTGATCCTTGAACTGGGGCTGACGGTTGAAGGTCCAGCTCAGCAGCCAGTTGGAATCCTTGGCGGTGACGATGCCCCCGGTGACCACCTTACCCGAGAAGGGATCCCGCTTGCAGATATTCTGGATATAGGGCGGGATCTTGTTGTCCAGGGTGGTGACCGTGGCGCTCATCCAATTGCTGCGCTCCGGATCGCAGCAGAATTTTTCCGGATTGCCGAAGGCCGGATCCTGGACCGCGATGCGCCGCCACATGTCCCAGCCGCCGCCGGGCTTGATGGCTTTGTTGAAGGGCGCCGGTTCGTCCTGGCTCCCCAGGCTGGAATTTTCCACACAGCCGCCGTTGGTGATGAACACCAGGTCATTTTCCGTCAGGTCGATTTTTTCTTCCCGGCCCTCCCGGGTCACGGCGATGGCCCGGGCCACCTTCTTGTACTCTGAAATGTCAAATTCCACGTTTTCCACCTTGACGCCGTAATGGAACTGGACGCCGTGGGCTTCCAGATAGCTGACCATGGGCAGGATCATGGAATCGTACTGGTTGTACTTGGTGAAGCGCAGGGCTGTGAAATCCGGCAGCCCGCCCACGTGGTGGATGTAGCGCTTGATGTACAGCTTCATTTCCAAGGCGCTGTGCCAGTTTTCAAAGGCAAACATGGTGCGCCAGTACAGCCAGAAATTGGAATTCAGCACCTCACTTGAAAAGAATTCATCGATCTGCTTGTCGTAGAGCTCTTCGTCCGGCGTGAAGAACAGATTCATGACTTCCTTGGCCCCCTTGTCGGACAGGCCGAACTTCTTGTCCGTATGGGCATCCTTGCCCCGGTGCATGGTCGCCCGCATCAGGGAATAATTGGGATCCTTCTTGTTGAGCCAGTAATATTCGTCCAGCACGCTGACCCCTTCGGTTTCAATGGAAGGGATGGAGCGGAACAGATCCCACATGCACTCGAAATGATTGTCCATTTCCCGGCCGCCCCGCATGACGTAGCCCAGGTGATCGTATTGGTAACCGTCGCAGGCCCCGCCGGGGATGGGGTCCTTTTCCAGGACGTGGATCCGTTCCCCCTTCATCTGGCCGTCCCGCACCAGGAAACAGGCCGCCGCCAGGGCGCCCAAGCCGGAACCCACAATATAAGCCGACTTGCGGTCCACCCCTTCCGGCTTGACCGGACGGGCGAAGGCTTCGTAATTTCCACTGCCATAATACATAAGAATGACCTCGATTCGTTTTTTCTTTGTTATGGCCCCATTTTACAGCCCTTTTTCTTTTTTGTCATTCATCAGAAAAACCCCTGTGATGTAAGTTTCATCACAGGGGGCCATATTGTAAAAATTTTAATCATCCGGCCGGTTTTGATAAGTTTACGATGAGCCGCCGTCGGTGCGGTAGCGTTCCAGGGCCATGGCGATATCCCCGCGGATCAGCAGGTCCAGTCGGTCGATGATGATCTGGGGATCCTCCCGCATGTCCCCCCGGATCCAGTCCAGCATAAGCCCCACGAAGGCGTATTTGTAAAAGTCGGCGATGAATTTTTTGTCGTCCTCCCGAACCGCCATCCCCATCGCCTGCTCCTCGATGACGCCGTAAATCAATTGATAGGTCACCTTGTACAGGTAGATTTCCACCTGCTCCCGGCTGACGGAGTGGAAGACGTTCAATATGAAGGGCTTGTTCTCCAGCACGGCCTCAAATATCTGATAAAAGCCCTGCTGCCAGGTGTCGTAGGTCTTTTTTCCGGCCAGGGCCCGGGCCGCGTCCTCCACGCAGGCCCACTCCACCAGATCGTAAATATCCTTGAAGTGGTAGTAAAAGGTCATGCGGTTGACGCCGCAGTCATCGGTCAGGTCGGCGATGGTGATCTTATCCAGCGGCTTTTGGAGCAGCATTTTTTTCAGGGACGCCTCCAGCGCCCGTTTGGTGATTTGGGACATAACCTTCCTCCGTAACAGAATTTAAGTGATAGGGAAATTAAATATATTGTACACAGTTTTACTTAATATTTCACGGTGGGCCCCGACGACGGTTCCCGCCATCTGTGCTATACTTAGCTTATAAATCCGATGACGCAGCCCATAAAAATCTGCGTTTGAACAATCAGGAGGTTCCATGTTCCCCTACAGACTCATCGCCCTCGATCTCGACGGCACCTTAAATAACAACCAGAAACAAATCGCCCCCAGCACCCGGGAATTCCTGAAAAGCCTTCAGCAGCAGGGAACAACCATCGCCCTGGCCTCAGCCCGGCCCACACCGGGGCTGTCCCGGGAACGGTCGTGCCTGGACCTGGACCTCTACCACGGCTGCCTGATTTCCCACAACGGCGCCCGGATCCTCGACGCCGCCTCGAACCGCCTGCTTTTCCAGAAAAACATGGACCCCGCCGACGTCACGGCCATGCTCACCCATCTGGCCCAATTCCCCGTTTCCGTCATGGTGGACGACGGTTCCTGTTATTACACCAACAACCCCGGCGGCTACAAGGTGGAATTCGAGCGCAAAAACATCGGCATCCCCCTCAAGGCCGTGGATGACATGGCGGCGGCTGTCCATTTTCCCACGGCCAAAATCCTCGTGGTGGCACCGGAAGAGGTGTTAAGCCCCCTCATTCCGGAAATCACCGGGCCCTTCAGGGACACCTTTGACTTTTTCCACGTGGACGGCTTCTACCTGGAGATCGTCATCAAAAATCTTTCCAAGGCCGATGGGCTGGCCATCCTCAGTGAGCAGCTGGCCATCCCAAGAGAGCAGATCATCGCCTTCGGAGACTCCGCCAACGACATCGCCATGCTGGAATACGCCGGTCTGGGGGTGGCCATGGCCAACGCCGGGGAGGCTGTCAAAAAGGCGGCGGACGCCGTAACCAGCTGCACCAACGACGAGGAGGGCGTGACCCGGTTCCTGGAGGAGGTCATCGCGTCCTCAGCAATTCCCCACGTAAACGGTATTTAAGGATTGGGCCGCCGTGTCCGCCAAATGGTACACGGTGGAAACCGGCGTGGGCTCCGCCCGGGCCATGCGGTGGGCCGGAAAGAACCGGGTCACGTGGAGGGGGATTTCCGGGTCGATGCCGGCGATCCACGCCGCTTCTTCCGCCATCAGCCCCTCATCGTCATTGAACCCCGGCACCACCAGGGTGGTCAGCTCCACGTGGCAGCCCGCTTCCACCGCCAGGCGGATGAAGGTCTGCACCGTGTCCAGATCCCCGCCCAGCCGCCGGTACCCCTCTGTCGTAAAGACCTTCAGGTCGATGTTCAGCGCGTCCAGATGGGGCAGGACCTCCCGGGCGGCGGCCCCGGTCACGCAGCCATTGGTCACCGCCACGGTCTTCATCCCCCGGTCGTGGACCAGCCTGGACGTGGCCGCCACGTACTCCCAGCCGACGAGGGGCTCGTTGTAGGTGAAGGCCACGCCGATATTCCCCTGGGGGCGGGCCTGCTCCGCCATATCCGCCAAGGCCTCCGGCGTCAGCTCCACCGTCTCCACCGCTCCTTCCCCCACCGCGGCGATGCCGGCGTTCTGGCAGAAGGGACAGTCCAGATTGCAGCCGTAGCTCCCCACGGACAGGATCCTGCTGCCTGGATAAAAACACCGAAGGGGCTTCTTCTCAATGGGATCCAGCGCCAGCGCCGTCACCTTCCCCCAATTTCCGTCCACTGTTTTTCCACCCACATTCCTGCGAACCCTGCACCGACCCGTCTGCCCCTCTTCCAGGTGGCAGTGGTGCGGGCATACCGGACAAATCACCATCATACGCTCTCCTTTCATTTTGTACAACAAAACGCACCGTTCATACTTCCTTATTGCATTTTAAAGGTTTTTCATTTAAACTAAAGAAAAAGAAACCGCCTTCCCCACAACGTCCGTGACAATGGCCGGAATCCTGGGGAAGCCCAAAGGAGCAACCCATGAACATTACGCAGAACCAACAATCCGACACGATGCTTTTATCCCTGGAAGGCAAGCTGGATACGCTGACGGCACCGGAGCTGACAGCGACCATCGAGCCCCTCATCGGGCATTATCCCGCCTTCATCCTGGATTTTACTGACCTGGCCTACATTTCCAGCGCAGGCCTCCGTTCCCTGCTGTCGGCCCAGAAAAAGGTGACCGCCAAAAAAGAAACCCTGCGCATCGTCCACTGCAACGAGATGGTCCGCTCGGTCTTTAAAATGACCAAATTCGACCAGATCCTGACCATCGAGTGATTTCATCGGTGTCGTTTGGAACCGACTCCGTATCCCACTGGCTGACCGAAAGATAATGGGCCCCGTCCAGGGCACAGGTCCGGGTGCGTGCGCCGGCGTGCCGGCAGAGGATATGCCTGAAATCACCGGTGATCCCCTCCCCTGTCAACTTGGCAACGCTTTCCTTCCGGGTCCACAGGACGCAGAACGTCTCCGGCGATGAAATCCCCGCCCGTTCAGCTTCCGTACACACCCGATTAACCACCCCGTCGCTGACCCTGGTCACCTTCTGGATGTCCAGACCGACGGCGGTATCCGACAAAACGCAACCCACATAATCACCGCTGTGGCTCACGCTGAAAAAGGGAAAACCGCCTGCAAGCACAGGCTTTCCTTGGGCTGTCCGCAGGATTTCCGGCATGCCCAGGGCCGGGTATTCCGCTTTCATCCCCCAGCGCAGCAGCAGGGACGCGATGAGGGCGCGGTTCCGATCTGCCGCCTGGCGGTATGCGAGGATGTGCGCCTGCCGGTCCTCCGGCAGGAGGACGATGGCCCGGTCAAACAACGGCGGGGGAAAATCCTTTGGATTTTTGTAAAGGTAGATCACAGCGATGCCTCCCACAATTTTTCTTCTCACGTTCTATTATACCGGCTGGCATTCCCTTGTCAAATGGGGCGAACCCATACAGGAGGTTCTTCATGAAGCAAAAACTTGAAAAATGGCACTGCAGCGGCACCCTGGCGCGGAATTTCCTGATTGGCGGCATGGTGCTCATCCTCATCGTCTCCGGCATCGTCACCTTCTACCATCAGTGGCTGACGGCCAATTATACGGAGACCCTCTACTACGACAAGGCCCTGGTCGCCGCTGACCTTGCCGCCAACCTGGGGGAAAAGTATCAGATCAAAAAATACGCCGGCGGCGGCGCGGAGGACAGCAGCTACGCCGAGCTTTTGAACAAGCTGGACATCATCTGCCAGAAGACGGATATCCTCTACATTTATTTCGATATTCCCGACAAGGCCACCAATGGCCTGGAGCACGTGCTGGCAGCCTCGGATACGGCCATCCCCCGCGGCCACCATTACAGCAAGACCGTGGAAACCGATGAGCCGGATGTCATGACCAATTACGAAGCCATGCTCCGGGTTTACGAGGGTCTCAGCACCAGCGAACGGGTCTATCTGTCCAACGATTCGGGGTATGTGATGACGGCCTTCGTCCCCGTTTATCAGGACGGCGCCATCGTCGCGGTGGCTGGGGTGGATATCGCCATGGACACCATCCTGTCCTCCGTCCACACCAACACCCTGATCATCGGTGGCGGCATCGTCGCCATCTTCGCCGTGTTCATCCTGATCTACCTGATCTTCATCCGCCGAACCATCATCCGGCCCATGGAATCCCTGTCCAATGAGATGACCCATTTCATCAGCGCGGACAACCTTTCCCGCAACGATGAGCCCAGCACCATCAAAGCCACCGGGGAGATTGCCGGAATGGTCGGCGCCTTCAATTCCATGAAGGCCGACATCCAGCATTACGCCAAAAACCTGGCGACCGCTGCCGCGGAGCAGGAACGGCTGCACACAGAGCTGGCCCTGGCCGCGGAAATCCAGCTTTCCAACGTGCCCGGTCCCTTCCCTCCCCAGGACGACGTCGCCATTGAAGCCTTCCTCAAGCCGGCCAAGGAGGTCGGCGGGGACTTCTACGATTATTTCATGCTGGACGACGACCACCTGGTGATGGTCATGGCGGACGTGGCGGGGAAGGGCATTCCCGCGGCCCTCTTCACCATGAAGACGAAGACCCTGCTCAGCGACGCCAGCGTCATCCTCTGGGATCCCGCCGCCATCATGGCCCGGGCCAACAACGTGCTGTGCGAGCAGAACGACGCCTGCATCTTCGTCACCGCCTTCCTGGGGATCCTCACCCTGTCCACGGGACACCTGGCCTTTACCAACGGCGGCCACACCCTGCCGGTCCTCTGCGGCCGATCCGGCTGCCGGCTGATGGAAATCGACTCGGATTTCGTCCTCGGCGCTGTGGCCGGCGCGGACTACGCCACCCAGTCCATGACCCTGGAGCCCGGGGACCGGCTCTTCCTCTACACCGACGGCGTCACCGAGGCCTTCAGCCCCGACGACGAGCTCTTCGGCGAGCAGCGGATGGTGGACGCCCTGGCCGCTTCCGCGAGCCTGACGGCCCGGGAAGCCCTGGACAACCTCCACGCCGCCATCACCGCCTTTGCCGCCGGCACCGAACAGTCCGACGACCTGACGATGATGGCCGTGGATTACCGCCGCTCCGCAAAAGCCGGCGGTCCGGATCCCGGTGGCGGTGCGGCGGAAGCCTCTGCTCCAAAAACGCTGACCCTGCCCGCCGACATCCGCCGTCTGGAGGAAGTGAAGGCCTTTGCCGCCGCTTCCCTGCCCGACGGAGCCGATGAAATGGCCGGCGCCCAGATCGAGCTCATCACCGAGGAAATCTTCACCAACATCTGTTCCTACGCCTATGCGGCGGAGGATGCAGAAGCAAAGCCAGCCGTGGAGCAAACCGTCACCCTGACCTGTCAGGCACAAGGGGACTCCCTGACCCTGATTTTTGAAGACAACGGCCAGCCCTTCGATCCCCTGGCCACAGCCGGACCAGATCTGGACGCTCCGGCCCTGGACCGGCCCGTAGGGGGGCTGGGCATCTTCCTGACCCGGGAGCTGGCCGACGACATCCGCTACGATCGGGACGGTGACCAGAACCGTCTGACCATTGAAAAGAAGTGGGAACATTCAAACCCTTTATCTTGAATATTACCCGACAGACGCGCCATTTACTGGTTCACTGTCCGCGGTGCTAATACAACCAAACCGTTATCACCGCGGACAGGAAAGCACTGTTCGCGGTGATGCCTCTTGGCTGTATTAGCACCACGGGCAGCGAACGCGAAACAGTAATGGTCTGTCCATGATCCCCATCCTTATACACAGTCGAAGAAACGCGAGGAAATCTATGAAATCATCCAATCAACCCATCAAAAAATCTGAAAGCACTGCTCCAGCTGCTGCGGAAGAAGAGGGACTGGCCCGCTACAGGGACCTGACCTTCCGCCGGGACGCCTATCCCATGACTGACAGCCTTCTGGGCATTTACCTGGATTGTATCCGGGAGCCGGAAAGCCTGCAATACAATACCCCCCTGCGCTTCCGGCTGACTGCGGAAATGGCCGTCGACCCGGACCGGCTGAAGGCGGCCATCGCCGCGGCGGTGGATCATTTCCCATTCCTGAAGATCCACGTGGAAACCCGGGACGGGGCTCCGGTCATCATCCCCGGGGATGATTTTTCCTGGAATATCCCTGTGATTTCTGCCGCAGCCATGGACGATGAAGCCATTGCCCGGGATTTCATCGCCCCCTTCGACCTGTCGGCTGGCCCCCTGTTCCGCTTTGCCCTGTACCAGCGGCCCGACGAGCTGATCCTCATGTGCGACCTCCACCATTTGATCACCGACGGCACCTCCGTGAGCCTGTTCTGCGACGCAGTTTCCGCGGCCTACGAGGGGGAACCTCTGCCCGATGAAGATGTGGATGCCTTCACCCTGTGCAATTACGGCGAGGTCCTCAAGGATACAGAGGAGTACGCCCAAAGTGCGGCCTATTTTGACAGCATTCTGGCCGGGGTGGAGGTGGACTCCAACCTGATTCCCGACGAAACCCTTCCGGGGGAAGCGCTCCGGGAAAAAACGGGGACCCTCCGCCAGCGCGTCCGGCCCTTCGTGGACCCGGCGGCCATCACAGCCCGGGCCGCGGCCCTGGGCCTGTCGGAAAACAATTTGTTCCTCAGCGCCTTCGCCTACGCCCTGGCCAAGTCCACCGGCCAGCAGGAAGCCCTGTTCTGCACCGTGGACAGCGGCCGCTTCCGGCCAGAGCTGCGCCACACCATGGGCATGCTGGTGCGCACCCTGCCCCTGTATTTTGCCATCGATGAAGCCACAGCGACCGCCGATTTCACAGCCTCGGTCCGGGAAACCCTGGTGGGCGCCCTGAAGCACGACGCCTGTTCCTTCGTGGATCTGGCCGCCCAATACGGCGTCACCTCGGACATCCTCTACGTGTACCAGGGCGAACTCATCCAAGCCATCCACCTGGCCGGCGGCCAGGCCTTCATGGAACGGCCGGAGGCTCCGGGCAGCGTGGCTAAATTTTCCCTGGATGTGTACAAATACGCCGACGATTTCGAGCTGATCTTTGAGTACCGCCGGGATCTCTACGACGATGCCACCATCGAAAATTTCAGCCGGCTCATGCTCATGGTCCTGAAGGGCCTGCTGGCCGACGGTCCACTGGGGGCCATCCCCCTGGCCACGGAAGAGGATCTCGCCCTCTGGCGGCGCTTCAACGACAACGCCGTGACCTTCGACCGCAGCCTGACCATGGTGGATTTGTTCCGCCGCCAGTTCGCCGCCGCAACGGACCGGCCGGCGGTGGTCTTCAAGGACCGCGCCCTGACCTACCGGGAGCTGGACGACCTGTCGGAAAGACTGGCCATCGCCCTGGCCGGACTGGGCGTCACCCCGGAAACCCCGGTGGGCATCATGGTGAACCGCAGCGAAATCTTCCCGGTCTGCACCGTCGGCGTCCTCAAGGCCGGCGGCGCCTGCCAGCCCCTGGACGCCACCTACCCCCAGGAGCGGCTGACCTACATGCTGGAGGACTCCGGCGCCGCCATCGTCGTCATGGATGAGGACCTGCGTCCCCTGCTGCCGGATTTCAAGGGCACGGTCATCCTGACCAGGGACATCCCGTCCCTGCCCCTGGACGCCTCTGTCACCCTGACCCCGCCGGCGGCGGACAACCTCTTCGCCCTGCTCTACACCTCGGGGTCCACGGGCAAGCCCAAGGGCGTCATGCTGACCCACGCCAACCTGGTCAACTTCTGTCTGTCCTTCCAGGATTATTTCCATATTACCTGCGAAGACCGGGCTTCCGCCTACGGGAGCTTTGGTTTTGACGCCTCCATGCAGGACCTCTACCCCTACCTCACCGCCGGGGCCTGCGTGTTCATCGTGCCTGCGGAAACCCGTCTGGACCTGGTGGGCCTGGGAGACTTTCTGATTAAAAACAAGATCACCATGTCGGACTGCACCACCCAGCTGGGGCGGCAGCTCGTCACCCAGTACCCGGATAATCCCTATTTGAAGGCCTTGACCGTGGGCGGGGAAAAGCTGGTCCCCTGCGACCCGCCCCACTATCCCTTCGTCAACACCTACGGCCCCACCGAGGCCACCATCTACGTGACCAACTTCCAAATCGACCGGGATTTCACCTCGGTGCCCATCGGCAAGTCCTTCGGCAACTGCGACATCTACATCGTGGACAAAAACCAGCGGGCCCTGCCCGTGGGGGTTCCCGGTGAGCTGGCCATCGCGGGCTACCCCGTGAGCCGGGGTTACCTGAACCGGGAGGATCTGACCGCGGAGAAATACGTGGCCAATCCCTTTAATCCTGCCCCGGGCTACGAGCATCTGTACCTCACCGGTGACATCTGCCGCTACCTCCCCGACGGCAACATCCAGTTTGTGGGCCGCCGGGACGAGCAGGTCAAGATCCGGGGCTTCCGCATCGAGCTCACGGAAATCGAGCGGCGGATCCGCCAGTACCCGGGAATCACCGACGCCTGCGTGACGGCGCCGGACCTGCCCGCCGGGGGCAAGACTATCGTGGCCTACGTGGTCTCAGATAAGGAAGTAAGCACCGCCGAACTGGGTGCCTTCGTGGCGGAAGAGCTGCCCAAATACATGGCGCCTTCCACGGTCATGCCCATCGACGCCATCCCGTTGAACCCCAACGGCAAGGTGGACAAGCGCAAGCTGCCCGAGCCCGTGTTCCAGCAGAATGCCTCGGAAAGCTCTGGCCGTCCCCACGTCCTCAACCGGCTGGAAAAGGAAATCACCGCCATCATCGCCGGGCTCACGGGCCAGGACGATTTTGGCGTGGACGCGGACCTGCTCACCGTGGGCCTGTCCTCCCTGTCCATGATCATGCTGGCCACCAAATTGTATGAACACTTCGGCTGCCGGCTCAACGTGTCCGACCTCATGGACGACGGCACCGTCCTCACCATCGAGAACGCCATCCTGTCGGATCTGCTGGACCGGGAAGCCGCTCCGGCGGACAGCGCGTCCGGTACCGCTACGGCCCCAGCGGCGGACCAGCCAATTCATACCGATACCATGCCCCTGTCTTCCGCCCAGCTGGGCGTCTACTACGACACGGCCAAAAATCCCCAGGCCCTGGTCTACAACATGCCCCTGTGCTATCGCTGCGCCGGCTGGACCGACGCCGATGCCCTGGTCCGGGCCGTGGACGCGGTCCTGGCCGCCCACCCGATTCTGACGGCCCACGTGGAACAGCAGGGCGGCCAGATGGTCCAGATCCTGGACCCGGACCACCCTGTCCGCGCCGGACACCTCAAGCTGACAGCCAATGAGCTCGCCGCCTACAAAAAGGATTTCGTCCAGCCCTTCGACCTGGATGCCGGCCCCCTGTGCCGGGCATCGGTGGTGGAAGCGGATGGGGAAATCCGTTTGTTCTTCGACGCCCACCACATGGTCTTCGACGGCCTGTCCTTCGGGGCCTTCCTCGAAGAAGTGGCCGCCGTCTGGGCCGGCAGGCCCGCCGCGGCGGAGGCCCATCCCTATTTTGAAGTCATCGCCCAGGAAGAGGCGGACGGCCAGGGCGAAGCCTGGGCCGCCGCCACGTCCTATTATGATAAGTTATTCGAAGGCTTTGAAGCCCCCTCGGACGTACCGGCAGACCGTTCGGGCCAATCGGAAGACGGCCGGCTGGCCGAAGCCGTGACCCCGGTGGATGAAGCCCAAATGGCCGCTTTCTGCCAGGCCAAGGGCGTCACCCCGGCCCAGCTTTTCCTGGCCGCCACCGCCTACACCCTGGGCCGCTTTACCGGCAACCCCCGGGTGGTGTTCTCCACCATCAGCAGCGGCCGGGAAGACCTGCGCTTCCAGGATACCTTCGGCATGTTCGTCAAGACCCTGCCCCTGTCCCTGACCATCGATGGCAGCGGATCGGCCCTGGATTTCGTCCGCACCGCCGGCAGGGCTCTGCGGGACGCCATCCGCCACAGCAGCGGCCCCATCCTGTCCCTCATGGAAAAACACGGCTACTCGCCGCGAATCAACTACGCCTGCCAGCTGGGCATCGACGCGTCGGTCCAGTGCGGCGGCCAGCCGGTGACCGAGGAGTTGCTGGCCCAGAACCGTCCCAAATTCAATATATCGGTACACATCGAAACCCGGGACAACCGGCCAGCGGTATGCATCCAGTACAACGACGCCCTGTATGCGCCGGACACCATGACGGCCCTGGCCACTGCCCTGGCCGCCTGTGCGGACCATTTTATGAGCGCACCGGACCAGCCCCTGAAGCAGGTCTCCCTGTTCACAGCTGCTACCCGCGCCCAGGCTGAAGCCTTCGGCCAGGGGGAAACGGCCGCCGTCGAACCCCGGCTGTTCCACCGGTGCTTCGAGGTCCAGGCCGCCCGCCACCCAGAGCGCACCGCCCTCACAGCCACCGACGGCAGCCTGACCTACGCCGCCCTGGACCGGGCCATGAACCGCATCGCCAACAGCCTCATCGCCGCGGGCCTGCGCCCCGGGGAGCGGGTGATGCTCCGCCTGCCCCGGACCAGCCGCCTGATCATGGCCATGTACGGCGTCATGAAGGCCGGCGGGGTCTACATCCCCTGCGGCATGGACTACCCGGAGGAGCGCCTGGCCAACATCCTGGAAGACAGCGCCGCCCGGTTCGTAATCACCGACGCCGGGTCGATTCAATCCCAGGATATATTCCCCGGGAAATCCCTGGACGTTGAGGCCCTGCTGGCCGGAGGCCATGAGGAATCACCAGACATTCCGCTCACGCCGGAAGACCTGGCCTACATGATTTACACCTCGGGCTCCACCGGCAAGCCCAAGGGCGTCATGCTGACCCACGGCGGCATCAGCAATTACGTGGCCTGCCATCCCGGCAACCGCCATGTGTACGCCCTGGCCCGGGACGCCCGCGTCATGGTGTCGGTGACCACCGCCACCTTCGACATGTCCCTGAAGGAAACCGCCGTGGCCCTGTGCAACGGCCTGACCCTGGTCCTGGCCGACGACGAGGAGGCCAACAACCCCCTGCTGCTGGCCGGTTTGTTTGAACGCACCGGCGGCGACGCCTTCAACGCCACACCCTCCCGCATGGCCCAGTACATCCGGTCCCCCCAGTTCTGCAAGGCCCTGTCGGGCTGCGCCGTGGTCCTCTGCGGCGGCGAACGGATGCCCGACGGCCTGCTGGCCCAGCTCAGGACCATCACCCGTGCCCGGCTGTTCAACACCTACGGCCCCACGGAAATCACCGTGTCCTGCAACGCCGCCGAGCTCACGGACCAGCCTGCCGTCACCATCGGCGGACCCCTGCTCAACGTCACCGAGGCCATCGTGGACGCCGACGGCAACGCCCTGCCCGCCGGGGTGAACGGCGAGCTCTACGTAGGCGGCGCCGGGGTGGCCAGGGGCTACCTCAAGCGCGACGACCTCACCGCCGCCAGCTTCGTCATGTGGAAGGGTGCCCGGTATTACCGCACCGGAGACCTGGCCCGGTGGACCCCAGATGGCCAGGTGGCGGTCCGGGGCCGTCTGGACGACCAGATCAAGCTCCGGGGCCTGCGCATCGAACCCGGCGAAATCGAGAAGACCATCCTGGCCGACAGCCGCATCCGTCAGGCCGCTGTTAAAGTCCGGGAAATCGCCGGCACCGAGCACCTGTGCGCCTGGTACACCGCCTCGGCTCCCATCCCGCCGGAGGATTTGAAGATCCGGCTGGCCGCCAGCCTGACGGCCTACATGGTGCCCACGGCCTACTGCCAGCTCGACGCCCTGCCCGTCACCCCCAACGGCAAGATCGACGGCAAGGCCCTGCCCACGCCGGAGGCCCTGCGCCTCACCGGCGGCGTGGCCCCGGCCACCGCCGAGGAAGCCGCCCTGTGCCGCATCTTCGCGGACATCCTGGAAATGGACGAGGTGGGGGCCACCGACAGCTTCTTCGAGCTGGGGGGCACCTCCCTGCTGGCCACCGGCGTGCTGGTGGCGGCGGGGGAACAGAACCTGCCCGTGTCCTACGGCGACATCTTCACCCATCCGACCCCCCGGGCCCTGGCAGCCCTGATCACCGGCGTCACCCCGGAAGCGGGGCCGGCAGATGTGGCGGACTACGACTATTCGGCCTTTGATACGCTGCTGGCCGCCAACAGCCTGGATGCCTTCAGCGCCGGCGACTCCCGGCCCGTGGGCAACCTGCTCCTTACCGGCGCCACGGGATTCCTGGGCATCCACCTGCTCCACGCCTTCCTCAAGGCCCATACCGGAAGGGTGTACTGCCTGCTCCGGGGCCAGGAGGGCCTCACCGCCGAAGAGCGCCTCCAGGGCCAGCTGTTCTATTACTTTGAAGACAGCTGTTCCGAGCTCTTCGGCAGCCGCATCCAGGTCGTGGAAGGGGATGTGACGGCCAAGGCCTGGCAGGCGGACCTGGCCGATGCCCCCATCGACACCATCATCAACTGCGCCGCCCTGGTCAAGCATTTCGCCAGCGGCACGGAGATCGAGGACGTCAACGTGGGGGGCGTGGCCAGCCTCATTGATTTCTGCCGGGGCCGGGACATCCGGCTGATCCAGATTTCCACCGGCAGCGTGGCCGGGGACCGGATCAACGGCGTCCCCGATCCGTCCATCACCCTGGACGAGCAGAAATTCTATTACGGACAGGACGTGTCCAACCAGTACGTCCACAGCAAATTCATGGCGGAGCGCCTGGTCCTGGAAGCGGTGGCCCAGGGGCTGGACGCCAAGATCATGCGGGTGGGCAACCTGGCCGCCCGGGAGACCGACGGCGAGTTCCAGATCAACTTCACCACCAACGGCTTCGCCGGGCGGCTCCGGGCCTACCGGGTCATCGGGGCCTTCCCCTACCGGGCCATGGACGACATGGTGGAAATGGCTCCCATCGACAGCACCGCCGACGCCATCCTGCGCCTGGTGGAAACACCCCGGGCCTGCTGCATCTTCCACCCCTACAACAACCACTTCGTGCCCCTGGGGGACATCATCCTCCAGATGCGGGCCATGGGTATGGACATCGCCTTGGCGGAGGACGCCGCCTTTGACGCCGCCATCCGGGAAGCCCAGGACGACCCCGCCCGCATGAAGACCCTGACCACCCTGGTGGCCTACGCCAACATGGACCCGGACAAGGAGGTGGAGGCCATCCCCGTGGACAATGAATACACCACCCAGGTGCTCTACCGCCTGGGCTTCCAGTGGCCCATGACCTCCCGCGCCTACATGGAGCGTTTCCTCAGCGCCCTGGCAGGGTTCGGCTATTTTGATTAAGATGACAGATACAGGAGGACTTCCATGTTTGAACGCAGCAGCCAGCTCATCAACCAAAAATTCAGGGAATACCTGATTCCCACCACCCTAAGCGGCATCTCCATGATGCTGGGCAGCATCGTGGACGGCATCATCGTCGGCTTCACCATCAACGCCCAGGCCATGGCCGCCGTCAACGTCACCGAGCCCATCGTCCTTTTGTACCAGACCCTGTTCTTCCTCTTCGGCATGGGCGGGGCGACCCTGGTGGCCATCGCCAAGGGCCAGCGGGACGAACACAAGGCCCATCTGATCTACACCCTGGGGGCCGGCATCGTCCTGGGCCTGTCTGTCCTCATCATCATTTTGAGCCTGTTCTTCCTGGACGGGATGGTCGGCCTCATCTGCAACAACGCCGACCTCTTCGTCCCGGCCCGAACCTATTCCCGTGTGATCCTTATGGGCGCGCCCTTCATGCTCTTCGTCCCGGCCATGGTGTACTTCATCCGGGTGGACGGCAAGCCCAAGCTTTCGGCCAACATCCTGCTGGTCGCCAACGTGGTCAACCTGATCATGGACCTGGTGTACATCAAGGTCTTCGGCATGGGCATCGACGGCGCGGCCCTGGCCACCGTCACCGGCTATGTGGTGGGCTTCGCCCTGGTCATCAAATACTGGCTTTCCAAGGACCGCACCCTGCGCCTGGTCCCCGTCAAACGGGAGGACCTGCCCCTCATCCGGGAAATGGCCAACAGCGGCATGGCCGGCGCCGTCAACACCCTGCTCCTCACGGTGAAGACCCTCGTCGTCAACCGCACCGTGCTGGCCGTAGGCGGTGCCGACGGCATGGCGGTGTTCGCCGTGTGCAACTTCGCCATCTCCTTCGTGTCCATGTTCAACTCCGGCGCCGCCGACACCATGGTGCCCCTGGTGGGCATGCTCTACGGGGAGCAGGACTGGCAGGGCATTCGCTTCGCCCTCAAACGGACCTACACCTTCGTCCTCGCCGCCTCGGTTTTGTCCGTCGCCCTGCTGGCCGGCCTGCCGGTGCCCATCCTCGGCCTGTTCAGCGTCACCGACCCGGTCCAGGTGGCCCTGGGGATCCCGGCCCTGCGCATCTTTTCCTTCAGCCTCATCGGCGTCGGCTTGTCCTACAGCACCATGTACTACCTGCAGACCCTCAAGCACCGCAACCTGTCGGTGACGATCTCCCTGCTCCGGGGGTTCGTGGTGATCATCCCCCTGGTCCTGATCCTCTCCAGCCGCTTCGGGCTGCCCGGCATCTGGTGGGCCTACACCCTGTCCGAAGCCCTGACGATCCTCATCACCCTGGGGCTCTGCGCCATCACTCTGCGGCGGTCCGGTGGCCGCTACACCGGCCTCTTCCTCTTTGAAAACCCGTCGGAGGAAGCGGTGTACGACGTCACCGTCCGGGGGCAGGCCCAAGACGCGGTGTCCATCTCCGACAACCTGATCGCCTTCGGCCAGGAATCGGGACTGACGGCCACCCAGGCCAGCCTGGTGGGCCTGATGGCCGAGGAGGCGGTGGTGCGCATCGCCCGGTACAACGACGGAAGTGCCCCTCTGGACATCGACGTCCTCTGCCGCATCCTGGACGACGACATCCTCCTGAGCCTGCGGGACGACGGCGAGCCCTTTGACGCCGTCACCGCCCAAAATATGGAAACGGCCGGCGACGCCTTTGACAACATCACCGTCATGCGGCGCATCGCCAAACAAGTTGATTATGTCCGGACCCTGGGTCTCAACAACACCGTGGTCCTCCTGGACAGAAAGGAATCCCCATGAACATGAAATTTTTCTTCTACAGCTACAAAACCATCCGCAAAACCGAGGATATGGCCGCCGAGGTGCGCCAGGTCATCGACGCCACCAGGCAGTACGACCGCAGCGAGACGATGATGTACTTCGTCCTCCTGCCCGCCACCGCCCTGGAGGGCGTGATGAACAGCGTGGACCGCCACTTTGTAAAGATTGCCGCCCAAAACGCCGTCACCGGCGGGCGCGGCGATGTCACCGGCGAAATCTCCCTGGACCGCCTGAAGGCCCTGGGGGTGGACATGGTCCGGGTGGGCGCCCTGGACCGGCGGCTGGCCCTGGGAGAAAGCGGCGACCTGGCCGTCCAAAACAACCTGGCCGCACTGGATCTGGGCCTGAAGAGCCTGGTCTGCGCGGGAGAAACCCAGGAACAGCGTGACGATGGCCAGGCCGGCAGCATACTGGCCGCCCAGATTGGGCCTGCCTTTGCCGACATCCCCGAGTCCGCCATCTACCGCACCGCCGTCATGTACCAGCCCGCCTGGTCCCTCACTGAAAACGCCGGGCCCGAAGACCTGCGCTACCTGGAAAACCAGATTGGCGCCATCCGCGCTACCCTGGAAAAAGTCCAGCCCGGCCTGCCCGAGCCCCTGCCGGTGATTTACGGCGGCCGCCTGGCCGGGGACGATGCCCTCCGGCTCCTGCGGGACGACACCCTGGATGGTCTTTTTGTGGAAGACGATGTCTGGGATGTCAAATCCTTCATCCGGGTGATCACCCAGACCATGCAGTGAGCCGGTACCGGAATCGGACCGTTATGTCTTCTCACCCCATTGACATTTCATCCATCCTGAGTTATAGTTAAGTTATGAAAATAGCTTGGGGTGATTCTGAGATTTCCCAAGTTGTTTTTCCCTCCATAATAAAAAGGGCTGCCGGTTTGGCAGCCCTTTTTTATTTTTCCTGTTTCCTTCATTTTTTCAAATTTCTTCCTCCCCTTCCACCTTGTATAATGTATTTAGGTTAATAAAGGGAACCTATAACCCTTTATATCCTGGCATATTATACAAAAGCATGTATAATATACCTAATCAGATAGAGTGATGCCGATGTCCTCCTTGAAGCACAACTTCGTACTTGAAAGACTGGCACCTCTCTCTTTTAAACAGATTGCGAATAAGTTGGATGTTGGCTATAATCTGGCACTCCGGATCTAGCACAAGGCGGTGACGTTTTTAAGAGCTGA
>Ga0183097_10681_pt1 | contig 46954 bp, 37 predicted proteins | sample BioMet8_FD_128883 | JGI IMG/M metagenome (GOLD analysis project Ga0183097, IMG submission 128883) | Microbial communities from bioreactor (seeded with sewage sludge) at Lawrence Berkeley National Lab, California, USA - Biofuel... | ecosystem: Engineered > Bioreactor > Anaerobic > Unclassified ... | reverse complement strand
ACGGGCGGCTGAAAACGCATCTTTCTGAAATTTGCATTTCCTGAAAAAGTATAACTGAATATTCCACATTCCAGGCCTGCGGCATCGCCGGAGGCTCCTTTCGCATACGAGGTTTTCCACAAAACCGGTCTTTAGCTGCTTGCCATCTCATGTCTCCTCCTTCGCTACCTGTAAAAAAGCGCGTTGCAAAACATTTCCGTTTTGCAACGCGCCCCTTTTTCGTCTTACGGCAGCAGAGCGGAAATGTCGGGAAACAGCTCAAGCGATCTTTTGAGTATACCGGCCATATACGCTATCGTTACCCCGTAATTCGTCATTGGTATGCCATGATCTGCGGCGCACTTATAGCGGTAGCGCACCTCGCGTTCATTGAGCATGCAGGCTCCGCAGTGTATGATGACGGAATATTTTGAAAGATCGTCCGGGAATTCCGTGCCGCTTGTTGTCTCTATGGTTATGTCCTTTCCCGTGTGCTCGTGCAGCCAGCGGGGGATCTTTACCGTGCCTATGTCGTCGCACTGGCGATGGTGGGTGCAGCCCTCCGATATGAGCACGGTGTCGCCGTCCTTAATGCTCTCTATGGCTGCCACGCCGCCTATGGCCTGGGCCAGTACGCCCTTGTACCTGGCCATGAGAATGGAAAATGAGGTGAGCGGGATGTACTCAGGCGTGTCGGCGGATACCCGTTTGAAGGCCTGACTGTCAGTCACCACCATGGCGGGCTTTTGCGAGAGGCTGTCTATTGCCTGGCGGACCCGGTCTTCCTTGACCACCATGGCCAGCGCGTCGGATTCCAGTGTATCCCTGATGACCTGCTGCTGCGGCAGTATCAGCCGGCCCTTTGGCGCGGCGGAGTCGATAGGCACAACCATTATTGCCACGTCGCCCGGGGACAGCAGGTCGCCCACAAGGCGCTTGGTCATGTCGTCCGACGGAACAAGATGGGCGATGCGCTCCTTCAGCTCAAAAATGCCGTCTTTTTTTTCGGCGCTGACGAATATCTCGTCCGCTGCCGGGGCGGGATGACCCGGCACAAGATCGGATTTGTTCATGGCGACGATATAGTTGATTTCCTTGGCATGGAAGAGCTCTATAAGCTGACGGTCGCACTCGCACATGCCCTCTGACGCGTCCACCACCAGTACGGCCACGTCGGTTTTGTTAAGGACCTGCTTCGCCTTCATGACGCGCATCTCGCCCAGCCGGCCCTCGTCGTCGAAGCCCGGAGTGTCGATTATCATGACTGGCCCCAGGGGCAGCAGCTCCATGGCCTTGTATACAGGGTCGGTGGTGGTGCCCTTCTGATCGGACACTATGGCCAGACTCTGTCCGGTGACGGCGTTTACCACGCTGGATTTGCCGGCGTTGCGCCGTCCGAAGAAACCTATATGTACCCTCTCGCTGGAGGGAGTGTCGTTAAGTCCCATGATTGCGCCTTTCCGAATTCTTCGTTGAAAACCCGCGCAGGCGAACGCCTGCGCCTAAATTTTAATTTCACTATTGATAAAGTTGAGAATTTCTTTTCTGTATATCCTGCCGGAAAAAGCCTCCGACGGCAGGGCGCGAAAATCACAGTCCTCAGGGCAGACGGGCTTATACATCGGGTCGGCAATAATTATGCCGCCGGCGGGCAGCAGCGGAACTATGTCCTCCTCGTCCATGGCCATGGCGTCAGAGGGAGAGAGAAGGCCGCTTTCGGTTTCCAGGGGGCATATGACCCTTGCTGCGATCTCGTCCTGCAGCCACTTTGCCGCGGCCAGCGAGCCGGAATACACGCTCTCGCCTATGATGACGGCCTCCGGTTTCCAGCCGTCGGGGCGTATGTCGTAGGACACGGAGTCCTCTCCGGTGTCGGAGGCGCGGCCAAGCTCCTCGGAAAGAGCATCTGAAAAGTCCGTCCCCAAAGGCACGCCCACAACATACGGGGTGCCGAAGGTTTCCCTTAGATACCTCGCCGTAGCCAGCCCGTCATATGAAACCACAAGGTTCACATCTGCCCGCCCGGCGCCGATGATATCGTCAAGAGTGCCGCCCATGGCCCAGACGGAATTGGCCTCGAAGCCGCTGCCGGAAAGCCAGCTTTTTATAGAGGCGTCGCTGCCGTTTACGGAAAAGTCCAGCGGAGTCATGCCCAGCACGTTCACAAGCCCAGAGCCCTTTTCCCGAAAAAGCTTTTTGTCGCAGAAACGCTCTGCCAGCGCTTCAAAGGCCATGGACGCGCCGGAGAGGTATGAGTGCATGGAGTTGGTCTTCAGACCAAAGCAGGGGATGCCGGTGTTCTTTTCCACGCGCCGGGCCACGGCTTCAAAATCCGTGCCGGTCATCATCGGTATGGGCGTGCCAGCTATGGCGACGAAGCGGGGACGGAGCTGCAGCGCTGCGTCAGTCACGTCGCTTATGAGCTTTTCGTCGTTCCCCATAATGGCATCCATTTCGGTGAGGGCTGAAATGAACACCAGACTGTCATGGTCGTACCAGCGTGGCTCGTCGTGGGTGTTGTAGGTGGAGTTGCAGCCGGAGGCGTCGTGCATAACGGTCATGCCGCCAAGCTCGAAAAGGGAGGAGGCCACGCCTGACACGTCCGCTGTGTATACCGATATTATACTTGCGGTCTGCTTCATCCGCAGCACCCCCCTCCGCAGCCAAGACCCTTCATCTGGATGAGGCTGCGCGCGTCCTTGGGAACCTTCGCAGCGTCCTCTATCAGCTCTGCCAGCTTTACTATGCCGTCGCAGCCGTGATGCCCGCCGTCCTCCACCATGTTTACGAATCTGTCGGTGCCGGTAAAATACGCGGCCTTCTGGCCGATGGCCAGGAAGGTTTCATCGCCGCCTCTCGGGCGTACCCGCATGGCGGGATGTACTGTGGGGTGGAACTTCAGCTCAGGCAGATGCTCTCTTGCCCAGTCGAACGAGGGCTTGTCCTCGCCGGGGACGGCGTCCAGAAAGATGTCAGTGACGGCAAAGCCGTGCTCGGTCAAAAACTTTGCCAGCTGTACGGGGCGGGACACCGCGGTATAGTCGATGGCAATTGACATACCGCCGACAGCCGCTCTTGCCCGCTGAAGGGCGTCCTCCGCCTCGGCTATGCGCGGCCCGAAGTCCGGGCAGGCACAGCCCAGCACGGACGCCAGCGCGGTGTATTCATCTTCGACTTCACTGTAATCGAAGGCAAAGGGGAGGTAAAGATGCTTCTGCCCCAGCCGCTGGGACAGAGCGTCGCCGCCGGCTCTGGCGGCGGGAAAGGTGGATATGTTGAGAAAGGCTTCGGCCATTTCCTGGTACTCGTCATAGGTCTTCAGCCGGGTAATTTCCCTCAGCTTGAAGCCGTTTTCCTTTATCAAGCGCACAAGCTCGGAGGAGTCGTCGGTGACAAGGTCGTTTCCCACGATATTCACAGCCCTGCCGTCGATGGGCCGCGGCTTCAGCGGGGCGTACAGCTGCCGGCGCATAAGCTGATCCGGGGTAAGACCGCTCTTGCGCATGATGGGGTTCATGTAGCATTCCACAAATTCGATGTCCGGGAAGCGCTCCCGCAGGATGCGGTACACTCTGGGCAGATCGCAGGCCATGAAATGGTGTATGCAGCTGGTGTAGATGAGCACGGCCCTGGGCTTATAAGGCAGCTTGCCGATTATATCGGCGGTGCCGTCGATTATAAGTTCCTCCATGTCGCCGCGCAGAACGTTGTCTTCGCGGATGGAGACGGATGAAAAGCGGTCTATCGTACCCATTTCGGCGGCGGTGAGCACCACGCCGCGGAGACAGCCGTCCGCACAGATGAACACCTGATGGGACTGGGGTATCAGCATGCCTGTGTGGACTATGTTCCAGGTGCCTCTGGCGGGGGGGGCATACTCCAGTACCGACTTGAACGGCGACGGGAAGGCTGCGTCCCGGGCCCTGACGGATGTGAGTTCCTCCGGCGGCGACTGGCCGATTCTTTCAAGCATTTATATGTTCACCTCCATGCCGCACTTTTCCATGACGGATTTTGCGAGAGCTCGGTATTCGCCGGCCATCTTGCTGTCGGGGAAAGCCTCGATAACCGTTTCGAAAAGCTCCTCCGCATCCTGAACGGTGTCGCTGCGGTCAAGGACGCCGACAACACCGGTTTTTATGTCCGACGCCAGTTCAGCCACTTTTTCATCCTCGTTTTTTACATTCCGGCGGTTCAGGATTATGCCGCCCAGGGTGGCGTAGCCCCGGTCTTTGAAGTTTTCCACAGCAACTGCGATGTTTGCCCCGGCGTGGATGGCCATATTCTCGCCGGAGGTGATGATGAAAACCTTCTGGGCGTAGCCGGCGCGCATGGGGACGGAAAAGCCCCCGCATACCACGTCGCCCAGCACGTCGTAGATTATCACGTCAGGCGCGAATCTTTCGTATGCGCCCTTTTCCTTCAAAAGCTCAAGCACGGCGGTGATTGCCCTGCCGGCGCAGCCCAGTCCTGGAGTGGGGCCGCCTGCCTCCACGCATATGACTCCCTTGTAGCCCTCAAAGGCTATATCCTCCAGAGGAATGTCCCGGCCGCGCTTTTGAATAAGGTCAATGACTGTTTCTATCTTTCTGCCGTGAAGCAGCGCCGAGGTGGAGTCGGCCTTTGGGTCGCAGCCTATCTGCATGACCTTCACACCCGCGTCGGCCAGCGCCGCCGAGATGTTGGAGACTGTTGTGGATTTTCCTATGCCGCCCTTGCCGTAAACTGCCAGCTGTATCATGTCTTCGCCTCCATATAGTCGCCCCGGGACACCACCAGGTGATAGCCGATCTCGTCAAGATGCTTTTGCAGCACGCTGAGACTTTCGGCGGCGTCATCGCCGGTAATGGCCTTGTTGTCGTAGAGCATATATTTTTTCCTGTCCGCAACTGGGGACAGATTTGGCATTATCACGTTGGCGCCCGCCAGCACGCCAAGCTTCCTGCCGTCGCCGGACAGGGTGCCCAGAGCGGTGGTAGCGGGCAGAAGCACGTCCGGCAGCATGATCCGGCACAGGGACAGCAGCATAAGCGTATCCGTGGTGCTGCCGGCGGGGAAGTCCCGGAACGGAGTGCCGTGATGAGGGATAAACGGCCCCATTCCGATCATCTCTGGACGAAATGAGCCCAGAAACAGCATGTCGTCGGTCAGGGTTTCCACCGTCTGGTACGGCGCGCCCACCATCATTCCGGCCCCGGTCTGGTAGCCGATGTCCTTCAGATCACGCAGGCAGCGCATGCGGTTTTCAAAGGTCTGATCAGGGGGATGCATCTTGCAGTAGTGCTCTTTGTTGGCGGTCTCGTGACGCAGAAGATAGCGGTTGGCCCCGGCATCGAAGAACCGCTGATAGCTTTCCCGGTTCTTTTCGCCGATGGAAAGGGTGATGGCGCATGTCGGAAATTCCGCTCTTATGGCCGAAACGATTTCCGCCATAAGGTCGTCGGTGTAGAACGGATCCTCACCGCCCTGAAGCACGAATGTACGGAAGCCTGCGGCCCAGCCGGACCGGCAGCAGCCCATGATATCATCCTTTTCCAGACGGTAGCGCTGCACGCCGCGGTCGTCCCGGCGGATGCCGCAGTACAGGCAGTCGTTTTTGCAGAAGTTTGTAAACTCAACGATGCCTCTGAAAAAAATGCCTCTGCCGAAGCGCTCCAGTGCGATGCCCTGGGCTATGGAACGGGCAAACTCCCGGTCGCCGTCGGTAAAAGTGCCGATGAGCTGCCACCACTCTTCCCTGGAAAGCGCCTTTTCGGCGTCGAGTTTTTTTATAAGTTCAGTATTCTTCAATTGCGGTCCTCCTGTGTGCCGGAGCTGACGGCGTTATTCAGCGTCACTTTTGAATACCACGTTGGAATACGCGGTTTTCGCCGTCACGCCGTGAAGGCGGCCGATCTTGCCGGACATGGCGCTTATCTCGTCCTGAGGAGCGTCCACCGCCACCATGATGACATTCAACTTTTTGTCCCTGTAAGGGATGCCCATGCGGCCGATGATGAACTGGCCGTAATCGTGCAGCAGAGCGTTCAGCGGCTCCACCGACTCCAGATCTTCCACGATTATTCCCACTGTTGCGACTCTGGTTTCCATGCTGTTGACCTCCTTGTGATATTGGGCGCAAAAAACGGCCGCACCCGAAGATGCGGCCGTACAACACGGCTTTGACCTGACGGGCAAAAACCGCGCATTGCACATTATCCCGTATCTTCCATCTCAAAAAACATTTTGATGTCAGGTTACTTATTCAAAATAGCATATGCGGGGGATATTTTCAAGTGGCAGCGCCACATGTGAAAAGATAAATTTTTCGCTTTACTCCACGGATTTCAGAGATTCCGCCATGTTTATCCGGTTCAGACGGAAATACATGAAAAAGTCCACCGCCACGGCGAAAAACAATGTCAGCGCCACAGACCAGGCAAAGCTTGCCGGCAGTATCTTTACGGCGTATGAAACCATGTCGATGCGTATGTTGGCCATGACGTAGCGGTGCAGCCATATGCCCAGCGGTATGCCCACCGCGATGCCCATTATGGTGAGCACCATGTTCTCCCGGTAAACGTAGGACGCGGTTTCCCATTGTCGGAAGCCCAGCACCTTGATGGTGGCTATCTCCCGAATGCGCTCGGTGATGTTGATATTGGTGAGGTTGTAGAGCACAATGAAGGCCAGCGCGCCGGCGCAGAAGCATATGAGACCCACCACGTATTTCATGCTCTGCAGGGATTTGCTGACAAGATCCAGCGTCTGCTGGGACACGGTGACGGCCATGACATAGTCGGACTCCGCCGCCTTCGCCGAGGCCGCATATGGGTCGGCGCCGTCTTTGAAATTCATATAAGCCGCGTTTACGCCGGATTCAAAGCCGTCGGCGGCGCGCAGCGTGTTCATGTTCACGTAGGCGTAGTTGTAGATGACGTTGTAGAATATGCCGCTTACCTTCAGGGTTATTGTCTTGTGGCTGCTGTTTTCAAATTTTACAGTGTCGCCGATCTTTACGTTCAGGATGCGGGCCAGATTGTCGTTGATGATGGTCTCACCGTCGCCGGGGTAGGCCTGGATCTTACCGTCCATGGCAAAGCGCATGTACGGCGTCATATCCTTTTCATCGGTGCCCACCAGATATACGGACTTGGGGTTGCCGTTAACGTCCGCATTCACGGAATACATGGACAGAAAGGCGCAGCCTGAAACGTCGCTGCCGCAGGTTTTTAGGAATTCCTGCTGCTCCGCCTGGGAAAGCTCGCCGCGGAAGCTGAGTACGGCGTCGTACAGCGAAACCTCGCTGAACTGAGTGTCGGCAAGGCCGGTAATGGAGTCGTTCACGCCGAAGCCCGTCAAAAGCAGGGCGGTGCAGCCCGCTATTCCCAGCACCATCATCAGCATGCGCTTTTTGTAGCGGAAAATGTTGCGGGCGGAAACCTTGCGCAGAAAGCTGAACCGGTTCCAGATAAAGGGCAGCTTTTCCAGAAGGATGCGTTTGCCGGCCCTGGGGGTGCGGGGGCGGATGAGTTCCGCCGGACACTGCCTGAGCTCGCTGCGGCAGGAAAGCCATGTAACAAGCAGGGAACACGCAATAAACGCGCCGCACACGACCGCCGCCAGGGGCGCGTCGAACACAAGCTCAATATCCGTAAAGCCGTACATGATGTTGTAGCCCATCCAGATCATCTTGGGGAAGACGACAAAGCCCGCGCACACGCCCAAAATGCTCCCCAGCCCAGAGGCCAGGGCGGTGTACAGCAGGTAGCCCTTCATGATCTCCCACGAGGTATAGCCCATTGATTTGAGCGTGCCTATCTGGGTGCGCTGCTCGTCCACCATGCGGTTCATGGTGGTGACGCACACCAGCGCGGCCACCAGGAAGAAGAATATGGGAAATACCTTGGCCACGTCCTCCACAATGCGGGAGTCGCTTTCAAAGCTGGAATAGCCGGAGTTGGTGTTCCGGTCCAGCACATAAACCGTGGGGGAAACGATGCTGCCGATCTTTACCTTCGCGTTGACAAGGCTGGCCTGGCCGTTGATAAGGGCCTGCTGGGCCTGGGCAAATTTTTCATTTGCCTGGGCCATGCCGCTGTTGTAATCGGCCCAGCCCTGCTTGATTTTTTCCACGCCGGCGGCGTAGTCCTTTTCAGCTTGCTGCAGCTGGGCATAGGTGGCGTCCAGCTTGGCCTGCCCGTCTGTAAGCTGCTGCTTTGCGCTCATAAGCTGGGACATGCCGCTGTCATACTGAGCCTGGGCCGCGTCCAGTTGCTGCTTCATAACGTCGAGTCTGGTCTTTTCCAGAAGCGTCAGCGCCTCGCCGAAAGCGGACACGTGTTCGTTGTACTGCGCCAGCGCGTCGTTATACTGTGCCCAGCCGGAATCAAGCTGAGCTTTGGCGGAGCTGAGCTGTTCCCGCGACGAAGCCTCTGACGCCTGAAATTCCTTGTAGCCTGCCTGCAGCTTGTCCTGGGCGGTATAGTACTGGTTCCAGCCGTCGTCCAGCTGGCTGCGCTTTTCCGGCAGCTCCCTCTCGGCCTGCTCCAGCTGGGCCTTGGCGTCCGCCAGCTTCTTATAGGCGGCGGTCTTCTGCTGGTCGTAGCTGGTGACGCCGGCGTTATACTGATCGACGGCGCTGCCGTATTTTGCGTTGGCATCGGCAAGCACCTGCTGGTATCTCACCTGGGCGCGCTGCTGTGCCGCGCTCTCCAGCGTGGGGCGGAAGGCGTCCACAGCGTTGTTGTATTCGTCGGTATACACGCCGCCTGTGTTTTTCAGACGGATGTATGCCTCGGTGAAATAATCCGTCTTGAACGCGCTTTTGTCCATATATACGAAGCCGCGCACGGAGCCGCTGCCCAGAGTGGTGGTGCCGCGGCTGAAGTTTATATAAAGCGGGCTGTTCACCAGCCCCACCACCTTGAAGGAGCGGCCGGAGAACATGGAAAGCGTGTCGGAATCGTTGCCGTCTGTGAGGGTGATGGTGCTGCCGATTATGCCGGGATCGGTAAAGAGGGCATCCAGCACACACTCGTCGGCGCTCTTGGGCAGGCGCCCTGAGCGCAGCTTCAGCTTGTTGATGCTGTCAGGGACGGAGTGAACTTTCAAAACGCTCTCGGTGCTCTCCGACATGGCAAACAGCGCGTCCGTGGAAACGCCGCCCTCGGCGGCTTCCACGCCCTTCAGAGACGCAAAATACTTTACGTCGTCCTGCGTCAGCCCCAGAGTGGATATGACCTCAAAGTCGTAAAATTTGTTTTCCGCGTTATAGTCGTCCAGCGTTTTGATCATGGCTGTCCTTGTCACCCTGAGTCCGGCCAGAAAACCGGCGCCCAGCATGACAATAAGCATTATGGCGAGAAAACGGCCCGTACTGTGCCGTATTTCCCTGTAGGTGATCTTCCGCAGAGAACGCTTCATATTTTGATTACCATTCTATGTTTTCCACAGGCGTCGGGTCCGGATTTGTCCGAACTGAGCCGATGGTGCCATTCTTAATTGTGACTACCCTGTCCGCCATGGCGGTGAGGGCGCTGTTGTGGGTTATGATAATTACGGTGACTCCCTTTTCCCGGGCGGTGTCCTGCAAAAGTTTCAGTATCTGCTTGCCGGTGTTGTAATCCAGCGCGCCGGTGGGCTCGTCGCATAAAAGCAGCTTAGGCGTCTTGGCCAGCGCCCTGGCGATGGCCACGCGCTGCTGTTCGCCGCCGGAGAGCTGTCCCGGGAAATTCTGCATGCGGTCGGCAAGCCCCACCTCCGTCAAAACCGTTCTGGCGTCCATGGGGGTCTTTGACACCTGATTTGCCAGCTCGACGTTTTCAAGGGCCGTAAGGTTCTGCACCAGATTGTAGAACTGGAACACAAAACCCACGTCCCAGCGGCGGTAGTTGGTAAGCTGCCGCGCGGAAAAGGCGGAAACCTCCGCTCCGTCCAGCACCACCTTGCCGGATGTTAAAGTGTCCATTCCGCCCAGAATGTTCAAAAGCGTGGTTTTGCCGGCGCCGGAGGGACCTACGATGACGCAGATCTCTCCTTTCTCGATGTTGAAGGTCACATCATGGAGGGCTTCGGTGCGCACCTCGCCGGTGACGTATATTTTTTTCACGTTTTCAAAATGCACAAAGCTCATAAACATCACCCGCAGACGTTGTCATTATTTTGTAATTTTCTATTGTAATGTATTGTCCGCTGAAAAGCAAGAAAAACCTCCGCCCGGTACGGCGGAGGTTTTCGTCCTATTTATAGATCTCGGCGTTCACGAACTGGCGCCCCCGGCGGGTGGTGCCGCCCATTTCTGTGATCTCGCCCTTGCCGAAGCCGCGGACGGATATCACGTCCCCCGGTTTTACGGCCGCGTCGGTGCGCAGCACCTCAGCGTAGTTCAGCGTCACCCGGCCATCCTCAATGAGCCGGGCACACTCCGTGCGGGACACGGAGAACATCCCGGCGGCCACGGCGTCCAGGCGCATGGACATTACGGTGAAGGCCACCTTTATGACCTTGCGCTCCGGCACCGGAATATCGGACAGGGCGATCTTCGCGGTCTTCACGCCGAAGCGGCCGACCTTGTCCAGATTCTGCAGCAGATGCTCCTCCACGGAGGGCATGCAGAAAATATATGCGTCGGATTCCAGCACCCATATGTCGCCCAGCCACTCCCGCTTTATCCCCAGCCCCAGCGCCGCGCCCATATAGTCTCTGTGTCCCGGCATGCCGAAGCCAGCTGTGGCCTTTATTGCGCTGATATACTCAGAGACATCAAAGTCGGCCTCGTCCAGATAATAGGGGAGGAAAAAGGCTGCCCGGCGCTCGCATTCGGACCTTCCGCCGTCGAATAATATGCGGCAGGGGGGAGGGAAGCGCTCCGCCCAGCTGTGTATGCCGTACTGCTCCGCCGGAGTGAGAAAATATGTGTTTGTAAGACTGTTGGTCTTGTCGCAGCGGCGGGACAGATCCTCCGCCCTGCGTATGAGCTCATTGTTCTCCATCTTTTTTCACCAGCCTGTCACCAAGTTTTTCACCGTGCATGGCCGTGTCCATACGGGCAATGGCGCTCTCAATCTGCGTCAGCACCCAGTCCACCTCAGACTTGAATTCCCACACGGTCTGTCTCAGAACTCCGGAGCCGAAGGCGGAGAGCTGGATAAGACTGTCGGAGCTGATCACGCGAACGGAATAGTTTTTGCCGATGTCGCTGGCCAGTTTTTCGATGTAGGCGTCGCAGGTCTCGCCCTGCTTGGTAAAGGCCACGTGTATACCGTGCCAGTCGGAGCGGGAGCCCTCGCCGCCGGGAACCTTGTAGGCGTCGAACACCAGCACCAGCTCGCATTTCGTGTAGCCCCGGTAATTTGCCAGCGTGTCCATGAGGCGGTGGCGGGCAAGGCTGAGGTCGTCCCCGGCAAGTGTACTGAGCTCGCCCCAGGCGAATATAACGTTGTAGCCGTCGACAATGAGATACTCCTTCTTAGGCACGGCCCTGGGGGCGGACTGTGTGCCCGACGCGGCAATTTTTGTATACATGGGGCGGCGTATGGGGCCGAACTCCCGGTCCATGATGGCCTCCAGCTCTTTTTCGTCTATGTTCAGGCTGCACATGCGCACTATGGGCGTATCCTCAGGGTCTGTGTTCCGGCCGAAGCCCGTGTCCACGTGCATGTAGCCTGTCACCTGGTCCCATTTCACCGTGAAGCCGGCGCCATGGGCGCAGAAAACGGAATCGGGGGTATTCTCAAGGTCGGCTTCCGGGTCGTAGCCGATGGCGTCGATGACCGGACGGGGATTTTTGCACTCCTCATAGCCGTCGGCGGAGCACACCAGCCTGCCCCGGCCGCGGGTATATGCCGCCACGTCTGCGGCATAGCCGCCCATGGCCGCCACAGGCGCTCTGCCCTCTATCACCGACGTTTCGCCGTCGCCGCCAGGAGCGGAAAAGACTCCGCCCATGGCGCGCACGTCGTTTATGGCCCTGCCAAGCTGCTCCGACGGCACCTCCAGACGGAAGGCGTAATACGGCTCCAGCAGCACGCTTTCGGCGCACATGAGCCCCTGACGCACGGCCCGATAGGTAGCCTGACGGAAGTCGCCGCCCTCGGTGTGCTTTATGTGGGACCTGCCGGCGATGAGGGTTATCTTCATGTCGGTTATGGGCGAGCCGGTGAGAACGCCCACATGCTGCCGTTCCTCCAGATGAGTGAGGACGAGCCGCTGCCAGTTTTTGTCCAGGACATCCTCAGGGCAATCGGCGGCGAAGACAAGTCCAGCGCCGCGCTCCAGCGGCTCCAGCAGCAGATGCACCTCGGCATAGTGGCGCAGAGGTTCAAAGTGTCCCACACCCTCCGCGGGGGTGCGGATGGTCTCCCGGTACATTATGCGTCCGGAATCCACCTCGGCCTGCACGCCGAAACGCTCCAGAATAAGGCTTTTCAGTATCTCCACCTGTATGCGGCCCATAAGCTGGACGTGTATCTCCCTCAGCGATTCATTCCACACCACACGCAGCATGGGATCCTCATCCTCCAGTTCCCGCAGCCTGGGCAGCATAAGCAGCGGATCGGCACCCTTTGGCAGGACAATACGGTAGGACAGCACCGGCTCCAGCACCGGGGAAGCGGCCGCGGACTCCGCCCCCAGCCCCTCTCCGGGTCTGGTGGCTGAAAGCCCGATGACTGCACATACCGTGCCGGGGTACACGATATCGGCAGTATCGAACTTTATTCCGGAATACAGCCGTATCTGGGTGACCTTTTCCGCCTCGCCGCTGCTGCCCGTGGGCAGGGAGGCCCTGACAGCAAGGCTGCCGCCGGTTATCTTCATGTAAGTAAACCTGTTTCCCTGACTGTCGCGTGCGATCTTGAATACGCGCGCCGCAAATTTATCGGGATATGCGGGCTGAATGGTATATCTGTCCAGAGCTTTCAAGAACTCATCTACGCCGTCAAGCTTCAGACCGGAGCCAAAAAAGCATGGGAACAACTCGCGCGTTCTTATCAGCTCTGCCGTGTCACCGTCGCTGAGCTCTCCTGAGGCGGCGAAGCGTTCCAGCGCGGTCTCGGAGCACATGGCTATCTCCTCCGGGTCTGGGGAGGTGAAGTCAACGCACCCGCCGCCAAGCCTTGCACGCATGTCGTCCATAAGAAAATCTCTGGAACGCACGCCCACATCCATTTTTGTGACGAATATGAAAGCCGGAACTCCGTACCTTTTCAGTAGCCGCCATAGCGTCTCCGTGTGGGCCTGCACGCCGTCTGTGCCGCTGACGACCACAATGGCGTAATCCAGAACCTGCATTGCGCGCTCGGTTTCGGATGAAAAATCCACATGACCGGGCGTGTCCAGCAGCGTCACGGAGCAGTCCCCGAAGTCCAGGATGGCCTGCTTTGAAAATATGGTGATGCCGCGCTCCCGCTCCAGGGCGTGAGTGTCCAGATATGTATCCCGGCGATCCACTCTGCCGGGCTTTTTTATCTTGCCCGTGAGATACAGCATACCCTCGGAGAGGGTGGTTTTGCCGGCGTCCACATGGGCAAGTATACCGATGACAAGTTTTTTCATAAGCTCCGCCTAAAATAATTATCGAACCATTGTACCAACTCCGGGACGTAAAAACAACCTCAACCTTTTTCAAGGGTGAGGCTGTTATAAGCTTCCGATCAGCCGCGCTTGACCAGTTCGGGCGGCAGGCAGGCACTTACCGCGGTTTCGACCTGCTCCGGCTGGAAAGGCTTTGCCACATAGTCGTCGAATCCCATGCTCAGGTATGACGCCCGGGCATTTTCAAATACGTTGGCGGTCAGGGCGATTACCTTCACGTCGGGATTGAGGCTTGCGCCTGCCTTTTTGAGCTCGACGAGCGCCTGCACGCCGTCCATACCGGGCATCTGATGGTCCATGAGGATAACGTCGTAGCGGTTTTTGCCTGCCAGCTTCAGGCATTCCTCGCCGGAGTAGGCCGTGTCTATGGTCATTCCGGTATCTTCAAGCAGTGCCTGGAGTATGTCGGCGTTTATCTCGTTGTCGTCCACTGCCATTATCCTGGCGCCCGGAGCGGTAAAGGACGGCGTATACTTGCCTGTGACGGCGGCGCTGTCGGCAAGGCCGTCTGCCTTGCTGCCGATGGGAGCGCTTTCGGGCACGGAGTCCACCGGTATGGAAAAATAGAAGGTGCTGCCGGACCCGTATTCGCTTTCAACTTTCAATTCGCCGCCCATTGCCTTCAGAAGTCCGCAGCATATGCTCAGCCCCAGTCCCGTGCCGGAAACATTGGCCGTCTGCGGATCGTGCAGGCGGCGGAAATCTGTGAGAAGGGTGTCGAGATCCTCACGCTTTATGCCTATGCCGGTATCGGTGACGCTGGCCGCCAGCGCGGTGTCGCCGTTTTTGGCGGTGCGGCAGGAAAGACTAAGGGTAACCGTGCCGCTGAGGGTGTATTTGATGGAGTTGGAAAGAAGATTTTGCAGCACGCGGCCGAGAGCTGAACGATCGGCGCTGATCTTTCCCGGAGTTACGGGATCAATGAGAAAACGCAGTTCCAGTCCTTTTTCGGAGGCGTCGATGCCGACTTCGTTTTTAAGTTCCTCAAGCATGGCGGAAAGATCGAAGGGCGCATTTACCACGCTGATTTTGCCGGACTCTATGGAGGACAGATCCAGTATGTCGTTAATAATTCCCAACAGGGAGGAACAGGCCGAGCCGATCTTCTGCGCGCGCGTTCTGGTAATTTCTTCGCTGGTGCTGCGCGCGATAAGCTTTCCGCAGCCTGATATGGCGTTTACAGGCGTGCGTATGTCGTGGGCCATGGAGGCAAGAAAGGTGCTCTTGGTCTCGTTTTTTATGCGCTCGGCCTCGCGCATGGCCGCCTGTTCCTGCATGCGAAGCAGCGTGTCCTGGAAGGCCTGATACATTACCACCAGGACGATGGCCACAAAGGCGTATTCCACCGTGCGTCCGGTAACGGCTGTAAGGATGTAATCCCCGGGAGAGTTGATGGACATTGACTGCCACGCGTTCACAGAACGCAGAAATATCGCCAGGATCATCAGCGCATAACCCAGAATAAGGGAATAATTAAAAATATTTCTTGTGAGAAAATAGCAGCCGAGAAGCGGTACGATACAGTACGCCATTGAGAGATCCAGATTTTGCTGGATGGACATGAAAAAGATCAGCAGCGCCGCAGCGGTAAGCTCGATATATTTTACCGCCGGATCCAGAAGACGGCGGCTCGCCAGCAGATAAGCGATGAGCGTGAATACGGCAGAGGCCGCAAACAGGATGATGAGGGAGACATTGGATACAGAAAAGGCTCCGGTCTGAGTGCCGACCCACAGAATTGGAGCGGTGAGCAGGGAGAGAGGCAGAATATGGCGGCTGATATTGCGGTTTATCCGCGACTCTCTTGACGCCAGAAAGCGGGCCGTATATCCATTGTCGGAAAAATCGGTCGATGGCATTGTTTATCCTCCAAATTGCCGGCTGCATGGTATATTATGTAACCTAATCTATCACAGGCAGGTAAAATGTCAATCATGAATTGGAGGAAGGAGTCAATTTATTACATAATTTCCAAATATACACAAATATAAAACAGTAAATACAAATGCGTGAAAATATATAAAAAATCCTTTGACATGTCATGACACTGCATATATAATCACAATGTGGACCATTGACAATATTATAACAATTTTTGCTTTGAGGAAAAATATTATACATTTTGAGGATTTTGCATAGATAATAACGGCCAAAATGCCTCAAAAAGTTCAGAAAGGACGGCAAGCAGACAAAATAACAACATGAAATAATCAAAAAAATAACTTTCCTTTACTTTTCTCGGTCAAAGTGTTTTACTACAACTATAGTTATAATGTTCGCCCGCAGAGGCGGGCGGTCAGGAATGAGCTTTATTTTTAAAAAATAAAACAAGGAGGCTACAGATGAAGACAGACTTCAAACTCATCGATTCCATACTGGAGCAGCACGGCAGTGACAAATCAAAAGTCATTGGCATCATGCAGGATATCCAGAAGGAATACCGCTATCTCCCGGAGGATGCTCTGAAGTATGTTGCCGACAAAGTAGGTATGAGCTATTCAAAGATCTACGGCGTCGCGACGTTCTACGAGAACTTCTCTCTGGAAGGCAAGGGTAAGTACGTCATCAAATGCTGCAACGGCACCGCATGCCACGTCAGAAAATCCGACGACGTGCAGGCCGCTCTGTGGGAGGCTACAGGAATGAAGCCCGGCCAGCATACCTCCGCCGACGGCGTGTTTACCATTGAGCGCGTTTCCTGCCTCGGTTCCTGCGGACTCGCCCCTACCGTCATGGTCAACGACGAGGTACACTCCAAGATGACGCCCGACAAGATGCGCGCGCTGGTCCAGGAGATCAAGGAGAAGGAGGGCGTGAAATGAAATTTAACAATGTTGAAGACTTCAAAGCCGCCCAGAAAAAATTCGCCGCCATACTCGGAAAAGAAAAGAATCGCGTTCTGGTATGTTCCGGCACAGGCTGTATGGCCGCCGGCTCCAAGGCTGTCTATGAAAAATTCGTTGAAGCTATAAAGGCTGCTGGACTGCCCTGTTCCGTCTCCATGCAGGATGAGCCCGAGGAGGGCTACTTCAATGTCAAGAAGTGCGGCTGCATCGGCTGCTGCGAGCTTGGCCCTCTGGTGCGGATTGATCCTTACGATCTGTTCTATGCCCATGTTACCGCCGACGACGTCGACGAGATAGTTGAAAAGACCCTGAAAAACGGAGAAGTCGTAGAGCGCCTGGTGGTGAATGAGGACGGCGTTTCCTATCCGCACCTGACCACCGATTTCCCGTTTTACAAGAAACAGACCCGCAACCTGATGGAGCACTGCGGCAACATCAGTTCAGAGTCCATCGAAGAATACATAGCTGTCGGCGGCTATGACGCGCTGGTCAAGGCGCTGTTCAGCATGACCTCCGACGAAATCATTGCTGAGGTATCCAATTCCGGTCTGCGCGGCCGCGGCGGCGCAGGTTTCCCGGCGGGCAAAAAGTGGGAGCAGGTGGCTGTGCTGCCCGCAGACCCCGTGAAGTATGTGGTCTGCAACGCTGACGAGGGCGACCCCGGAGCGTTCATGGACTGCTCCGTCATGGAGGGCGATCCCCACAGAATGATTGAGGGCATGATCATTGCCGGCATCGCTGTCGGAGGCGAGGTTGGTTATATCTATGTCCGTGCCGAATATCCCCAGGCAGTGGCAAGGCTGACAATAGCCATAAACCAGGCCAGAGAATACGGCCTGCTGGGCCAGAACATACTGGGCAGCGGCAAAAACTTCGAGCTGAGCCTTTCAAAGGGCGCCGGTGCTTTCGTCTGCGGCGAGGGTTCCGCTCTGGCAAACTCCATAGAGGGCAAACGCGGCACTCCGCGTCCAAAGCCTCCACGGCTGGTGGAAAAAGGCGTTTTCGACAGGCCTACAGTTCTCAATAACGTGGAGACCTACGCCAACGTTCCTATGATCATCGAAAAGGGCGCCGACTGGTACAAGGGTTTCGGCACCGAGGGCAGCCCCGGAACCAAGACCTTCTCCCTTACCGGCAATATCAAGCACACCGGCCTTATCGAAGTTCCTATGGGCACAACGCTTCGTACTATCATATATGATATCGGCGGCGGCCTTAAGGAAGACAGAGTATTCAAGGCGGTGCAGATAGGCGGCCCCTCCGGCGGATGCCTGACCAACGAGCATCTGGATCTGCCTCTGGACTTCGATTCCGTGAAGCAGGTTGGCGCCATTATCGGCTCCGGCGGACTTGTGGTCATGGGTACCGACACCTGCATGGTGGAGATAGCCCGCTTCTTCATGAACTTTACAAAGAAAGAATCCTGCGGCAAGTGCACCACCTGCCGCGAAGGCGTGCCCCGCATCCAGGCAATACTGGAGCGCATTACCAAGGGCGAGGGCACCATGGATGATCTGGATATGATGCAGGAATTGGCTGATACAATCAAGACCTGCTCACTGTGCGGTCTCGGCAAGACCGCTCCGAACCCGGTTCTGTCCACCATGAGATATTTCAGAGACGAATACATTGCCCATGTGGTGGATAAAAAGTGCCCTGCCGGCGTATGCAAAGATCTGTTCGTATATCAGATCAACCCCGACAAATGCATAGGATGCACATTGTGCGCCCGCAATTGCCCTGTGGACGCCATCACGGGTACCCTCAAGCAGCCGCATCACATCGATACTTCCAAGTGCATCAAGTGCGGCACCTGCAAGGCCAATTGCCGGCAGAACGCCATAGAGGAGGTCTGAGACGATGAAACATATGATCATTGACGGCGTAAGCTGTGAATTTGAAAAAGCTCGCAACGTCCTTGAAGTGGCGCAGCAGAACGGCATCGACATCCCCAATCTCTGCTATTGCGAGAATCTGTCCATATACGGCGGCTGCCGTATGTGCATGGTAGAAAATGAAAAGGGCGCAATCGACGCGGCCTGCACCATTCGTCCCAAGGACGGCATGGTAATTAAAACCAACACCGCGAAGCTGCGCAAGCACAGAAGACTTGTAATAGAGATGCTGCTGGCCAGCCACCGGGTGGAATGCACCACCTGCGATCAGTCTGGAAACTGCAAGCTGCAGGAGTATGCCAACCGCTACGGCGTTCATAAGGTCCGCTTTGAGAATACCTATTGCAAGGAACCCATTGACGGCACATCTCCGTCTATCGTCCGCGATCCATCAAAGTGCATACTGTGCGACAAGTGCGTAAGAATGTGCTCCGAGGTCCAGAACATAGGTGCCATAGACATTTGCCACCGCGGCAAGGATGCTTTCGTATCCTGCGGTTTCGGCCAGAGCATGATCGACACCAAGTGCGTGGGCTGCGGCCAGTGCGCCGCGGTGTGCCCCACCGGCGCCCTCACCGTCAAAAACGAGTGCGACAAGTTCTGGAAGATGGTCTACGATCCGGCAAAGAAGGTTGCCGTGCAGATAGCGCCGTCCGTTCGTGTCGGAGTCGGCGAGGAATTCGGCATCCCGGCCACCACGCCTGTCGTCGGAAAGATTGTCACCGCCCTCAAGCGTATGGGAGTTGACTATGTTTACGATACTTCTCTCACGGCCGACCTCACCATCATGGAGGAGTCAAACGAGTTCTTTGAGAAGCTGAAGAGCGGCGCGACGCTGCCGATGTTCACCTCCTGCTGCCCCGGCTGGATAAAGCATATAGAGAACACTTACCCGGAGATCATGCCTCAGGTATCCACCTGCGGATCGCCTATGGAGATGTTCGGAGCCATCATCCGCCAGCAGTTCAAGAACGAGCCGGTTTATTCCGTGGCCATAATGCCCTGCTCCGCCAAGAAGATGGAGGCTGCCAGACCCGAGATGGTCAAAGACGGGGAGAGACTCACTGATCTTGTCATTACCAGCCAGGAGCTGGTGAGGCTCATCAAGGAAACCGGTCTTGACTTTGCAAATCTGCCCGATACGGCTCCCGACGATCCGTTTGCCCCGTATACCGGCGGCGGCGTCATCTTCGGCGTCAGCGGCGGCGTCACCGAGGCCGTTATCCGCAGAGTTCTCCACGATACCTCCGACGCCACCCTGGCCACCATCGCCGAGTGCGGCGTCCGCGGACTGGACGGCATAAAGGCTTTCGAGGTCACCGCAGGAGACGCAAAGCTCCGTATCGCCGTGGCCAGCGGCCTGGGCAATGCCGACAAACTTGTGGAGAAGGTCCAGAGCGGCGAAGAGTTCTTCCACTTCATCGAGATAATGGCCTGCCCCAACGGCTGCATAGGCGGCGGCGGACAGCCGCCCGCGTGCAATGCCCGCAAGGTGGAGCGCTATCAGGGCATTTTCAATGCCGACAAGGAATGCGAACTGAAGAACCCGGAGCAGAACCCCGCGCTGGAGGGCGTCTACAAGCTTTTGGACGGCCGCGAGCACGAGCTGCTTCATATCCACTATCCAGATCACGCCAGAAAGTAATGTACCAAGCCAAACCTCACCGGAATTTTCCGGTGAGGTTTTTTGAGCTTTTTCAGCTTGTGCGCGGCGAAGTTTTATACTATACTGTTTTTAATACATTTTAATACTTTTTTTAATCTTTCCGGATATTTTTATCCTGAGGTGGTATACGATGCGCATACTGGTTGTGGAAGATGAAAAAAACCTTAACCGGCTGATAGCCGAAGCCATGGAGGACGAGGGTTACAGCGTTGACCGCTGCTTCAACGGTCTGGAGGCCATGGAGTTTATGGACTGCGCCAAATACGACGTGATGATCCTTGATATTCTCATGCCCAGAATGAGCGGGCTGGAGCTGGTGAAAAAGATCCGCGGCAGGGGAGACAGCACACCGGTGGTGTTTCTCACCTCGCTGGACAGCGTGGAGGACAGAGTGGCCGGTCTGGACGGCGGAGGGGATTATTATCTGGTGAAGCCGTTCGTCATGGAGGAGCTTACCGCTGTGGTCCGCGTTCTTGCCCGCAAGAGCACGGATTCCCGCTCCAATGAGCTTTCTGTGGCTGATCTCACCCTGAATATGACCTCCCAGCAGGCTGTCAGGGCAGGGCAGGAGATAAGCCTGACGCCAAAGGAGTATGCGCTTTTGGAGTATATGATGCGCAACAAGGGCATTGTGCTGTCCAGGGAGATGATTGAGGACAATCTCTGGAACTTTGATTATGAAGGCGGCACCAATGTTGTGGACGTATATGTGAGCTTCCTGAGGAAGAAGATAGATACCGGATTTGATAAAAAACTCATACACACGGTCTGGGGAACCGGCTGGGTGATGAAAGAGGAGAACTGAGAATGTCGTCGAAGACCCGCCTGACATCGTGGATAACGCTGATGATGCTGCTGATGTTTATTGTCAGCATGACGCTGCTGATAGTGACGGACAGACATATCGTCACAGATGACCCGGGCAGCCGCGTTGTGGAGGTCGTGTGGCGCAACGTGCGCCATGTGGAATACGACAATATGCGCTTCGACTGGGAGGATATAGATTATTTCCGGCAGGGCGTATACTGCGCAGTGTACGGCGGCGACGGTGCGCTTCTGAAGGGCGCGTTTCCCAACGGCTTCTCCGACGCGGGAATGAAATTTCAGAACGGAGTTGTACGGACCGTGCATCAGAACGGCCGTGACTACTTCGTTTACGACATCGAATGGAACATGGACGTGACCACCATATGGCTCAGGGGCATGATCGACGCTTCTGAGGACTACAACTCCATGAGCACCATCATTACTCTGGCGGCCACGGTCCTGCCGGCCATACTTGTACTTGGCGTGCTTGGCGGCTGGCTCATATCGAAAAGCACCTTCAAACCCATGGTGTATATAATGAAAAAGGCCGAGTCCATATCCGACGGCGACGACCTTTCAGCCAGGATCAACCTTCAGAAGGGCCCTCCGGAGATGAGAAAGCTGGCGGATACCTTCGACGGCATGTTCGGGCGCCTGGAGGCGTCCTTCGAGTCGGAAAAGCGGTTTGCGTCCGACGCTTCCCATGAACTGCGCACACCCACGACGGTAATTCTGGCGGAGTGCGACTCGGCAAAGAAAAAGGCAAAGACCAAGGAGGACTTCGACAAGGCGATAGCCGTCATTCAGGAGCAGGGCAGCAAGATGTCGCACATGATATCGCAGCTGCTGAGCATAACAAGACTGGAGCAGGGGACCGAGCGCATACACATGAAGCAGGCGGATCTGAGCCTGTTCACTGAGACCTGCTGCGGCGAGTTCGTGCCAAGAGATTCACGGGGCATATCCATGACCACCAGCTTCGAGCCAGGCATAGTGACGGAATTCGACCTGGGACTCATGTCCAGGGTAATACAAAATCTGCTGGAGAATGCATACAAATACGGCAGCGAGGGCGGACATATTTTCGCTTCACTGCGCAGAGACGGTGATACCGCGCTGCTCTCCGTGAAGGACGACGGCATCGGTATCTCGGACGAGGACAAGCCAAACATATGGAAGCGTTTCTGGCAGGCCGATGCCTCCCGGGGCGAGTATGAGGGCGTGGGTCTGGGTCTGTCGATGGTGAAGCAGATATGCGAATTTCACGGCGGCAGCGTGAATGTAAGCAGCAAACTGGGAGAGGGCAGCACCTTCACGGTGAGCCTGCCGATAAAGTGACCTGATATTTTTAAGATGTCCCCCGAACCTGTGCCTTTTTCACCGGAGCGGGGGGCACCAATTTGTTCGTTTCCAAATTGACTTTTGAATACAATCTGATATAATATCTGCGCATACGGCAAAAAATAGAATTTTGTGCGATCGTATATTGGCGGAGGTAGGGGCATGACTGCAGACACTGATAACGAACTTAAGATACTCGACCCGGGCAAGCTGGAAAAAGCCCAGCAGGAAAATCCGTTTGTCAAGATAAGCGAGGCGGTATACAACATACTTGAGGAGGCAATCTTGTCCTCGGCGCTTAAGCCAGGCGGAAAACTGAAGATAAACAAGATCGCGGATGAGCTTCACGTTTCCGGAACGCCAGTGAGAGAAGCCGTGGAACAGCTGGTTGCCAGGGGCCTGGTGGTGGAGTCGCTGGGCACCGGCGGAAAATACAAAAACTATTATGTTTTTGATATCGACGACGGCGACATAGGGGAGCTCTTCGCAGCAAGAAAATCAATTGAGAGCACAGCGGCGTATATTTGCGCCCAGAAAAACTGGCATGTGGACATGGAGATGCTGGAAAAAAATATGGCCGACTTCCGGCTGGCCGTTAAGGAATACATCGACGGCGACTCCGTGCGCAATGCTACCCAGTACGACAGACAGTTCCATACGGCCATTGTGGAGGCAACCAAAAACCGCTATCTCAGCGACATGTACAGAACGCTGGACAAGAAGCTTAATTATCTCTCCGTCCGCACCTGCGAATTTATGGCCGCAGCGCGCCGCAGCGATGATCTGCTGACACTGTGCAGGCAGCACGCGCTGGTAATACACGCCATTCAGATCGGCTATCCTCAGCTGGCCAGGGAGGCTATGGACGAGCATATCGATTTCTGCGCCGGCAACTGTCTGAACAGCCGCTATTTTTCCGAGAGCCTGAAATAACGCAAATCCGGTCTTTTTTACGAAAGACCGGATTTTTTTATCAAAATTGAGAAGAAAAGGCCCAACGGTACGGAATTTTTTGATTTAGGTACGTGCAATTATCCTCAGCCGCTGCGGCCTTTGGGCTAAGTTGGACAGGTTGGGCGCCGAATGATATTCTACTTATATAGTTATCAATTTTGTTTCTGCATAATATTTTATCAGGAGGAATATATATGGCAAGCAAAAAGACGTTCAAGACCATGGACGGCAACGAAGCCGCCGCGTATGTATCGTATGCGTTTACCGAGGTTGCGACGATCTACCCCATAACTCCGTCCAGCCCCATGGCGGACCATGTGGACGAGTGGGCCGCCCACGGTAAAAAGAACCTGTTCGGTCAGCCGGCGAAGCTGATGGAGATGCAGGCAGAGGCCGGCGCCTGCGGCGCAATGCAGGGTTCTCTGGAAGCCGGTTCTCTCACCAGCACCTACACGTCTTCTCAGGGCCTGATGCTGATGATACCGCCAATGTACCGTATAGCAGGTGTGCAGCTGCCCGGCGTAATGCATGTGGCGGCCAGAAGCGTTGCAACTCTGGGCGTTTCTATTTTTGGCGATCAGTCCGATGTCATGGCCTGCCGTCAGACAGGCTGGGCACAGCTGGCGTCCTCCAGCGTGCAGGAATGCATGGATATGGGTGCAGTGGCCCATCTCAGCGCCATCCGCGGCGGCATCCCCGTGCAGCATTTCTTCGACGGCTTCCGTACCTCCCATGAGATACAGAAGATCGAGGTGCTGGATTACGACGACCTGGGCAAGATGCTGGACTGGGACGCTGTTGAGCGCTTCAGAAAGCATGCCCTGAACCCTGAGCACCCCACCATCCGCAACACCGGCGAGAATGACGACATATTCTTCCAGCACAGAGAGGCCGGCAACTCCGCTTATATTGCGTTCCCCGACATCGTCGAAGATTATATGAAGCAGATAAGCGCCCTCACCGGCCGCGACTACAAGCCGTTCAACTATTACGGCGCGCCGGACGCTGAGCGTGTGATAATCGCCATGGGCTCCGTATGCGAGACCCTGCGCGAGGTAGTCGATTACCTCAACGAAAAAGGCGAGAAGGTCGGCTTTATCCAGGTGCATCTGTACCGCCCGTTCTCAGCGAAACACTTCCAGGGTGCGCTGCCCGAGACTGTTAAGACCATCTCTGTGCTCGACCGCACCAAGGAGCCCGGCGCCATGGGCGAGCCTCTTTACGAGGATATCTGCTCCGTCATCGCCGAGAGCGACAGAAGCGTGAGGATACTGGGCGGCCGCTACGGACTCAGCTCCAAGGACACCACCCCCGCGCAGATGAAGGCTGTGTTCGACAATATGACGGGCGAGCGCAGGAATCACTTCACCGTTGGCATCAACGACGATCTGACCCATCTGTCTCTGCCCGTGGGCGAGAATATCGTCACCGCCGGCAAATCCATAATTTCCTGCAAGTTCTGGGGCCTGGGCTCCGACGGCACCGTGGGCGCCAACAAAAACTCCATCAAGATAATCGGCGACAACACCGATCAGTACGTGCAGGCGTATTTCCAGTACGACGCCAAGAAGTCCGGCGGCGTGACCCGCAGCCATCTGCGCTTCGGCCATGAGCCTATCCGCAGCACCTACTACGTTACCATGGCCGACTTTACCGCCTGCCACAAGCAGAGCTATATGCACGTTTACGACATCGTAAGCGAGATAAAGCCAGGCGGAACCTTCCTGCTGAATACCCGCTGGAAGGGCCAGGAACTTATAGATAACCTGCCCAACCGCGCAAAGCGCATACTGGCGCAGCGGCATATCAGGTTCTACATAATCGACGCCACCGACATCGCGGCCGAAATTGGCCTGGGCAACCGTACCAGCACCGTGCTGCAGGCCGCATTCTTCAAGCTTTCCGGCGTGCTGCCCATAGACGAAGCCGAAAAGTACATGAAGGACGCCGTTGTGAGGACTTTCTCCAAGAAGGGCGAAAAGATCGTCAACATGAACTGCGCGGCCATCGACCGCGGCCTTAACGCGGCGGTGGAAGTTACAGTCCCGGCCGAGTGGGCGGACCTCAGGGACGAGGAGCTCACGGTGGACAAATCTCTGCCGGAGTATGTGCAGAAGGTGCTTGTCCCCATGAACAGACTGGACGGAGACAATATTCCCGTCAGCACCTTCAAGGACACCGCCGACGGCGTTATGCCCATTGCCACCGCAAAGTATGAGAAGCGCGGCGTTGCCGACAACGTCCCAGTGTGGAATATCGAAAACTGCATCGGCTGCAACCGCTGCTCTCTGGCCTGCCCTCACGCGGCCATCCGTCCGTTCCTGTTCAATGAAGCCGAGGTCAAGGCCGCGCCCGAGGCGTGCAAGACCAAGGAGTGCGTCGGCAAGGGCTTTGAGGGCCTGCGCTATCGCATCCAGGTGGGCGTCATGGACTGCCAGGGCTGCGGAAGCTGCGTAAATGTCTGCCCGGCCAAAGAGAAGGCGCTTACCATGGTGCCGCTGGACGATCAGGTCAATGAGCAGAAGAACTGGGATTACTGCATGACGCTCTCCGAGAAGAAAAACCCCATGACCAAGTTCTCCGCCAAGGGCAGCCAGTACGAACAGCCCATGTACGAGTTCTCCGGCGCTTGCCCCGGCTGCGGCGAGACCCCGTATGTTAAGCTTCTCACCCAGCTTTTCGGCGACAGGATGTACGTTGCCAACGCCACCGGCTGCTCTCAGGCAGTGGGCTTCTTCGCACCCACCTTCCCACAGGCGGTCAATGCCCGAGGTTTCGGCCCGGCATTCTCCAACTCCCTGTTTGAGAATAACGCAGAGTTCGCTCTGGGCATCTGCCTGTCCACACAGCAGCTGCGCCAGCAGATGAAGACCCACGCCCAGGCCGCCATCGACTCCACCTCAGATACCGCACTCAAGGCGGCTCTTGAGCAGTGGCTGGCCGAGGGCGACGACGACGACAAGACCGTGGCTGTGTCCGACAAGGTCCGCGAGCTTGTTGCCGCCACCTCCGATACCGGCGCGGACGTGAAGTTTATAAAGGATCACACCGATCAGCTGACCAAAAAGGCCATCTGGATGTACGGCGGCGACGGCTGGGCATACGATATTGGCTTCGGCGGCCTGGATCACGTGCTGGCCGCAAACCTGGATATGAACGTGCTTGTCGTGGATACCGAAGTTTACTCCAACACCGGCGGACAGGCCTCCAAGGCCACGCCTATCGGCGCCACGGCGCAGTTTGCCGCCGGCGGCAAGGCCACTCCCAAGAAGGATCTGGGCATGATGCTGGCGACCTACGGCTACATCTATGTCGCACACGTGTCCCTGGGCGCAAATCCCGAGCACCTTATCAAGTGCCTTAAGGAAGCCGCCGCTCACAAGGGCCCGTCCATTGTCATCGCCTACGCCCCCTGCATAAACCACGGCATCGTCAAGGGCATGGCCTGCTCCCTCACCGAGGAGAAGCTGGCTGTGGACTGCGGCTACTGGCCGCTGTTCCGCTACATCCCCGAAAATGCGGCGGAAGGGAAAAATCCGTTTATACTGGATTCTGCCGAGCCCAACGGCAAGCTGCGCGAGTACATGATGGGCGAGAACCGCTTCGCAACCCTGACCCGCACCTTCCCCGAAACTGCCGAGAAGCTCTTTGCCGAGGCCGAGGTACAGTGCGCCGAGCGCTATGCCAAGTATAAGAAGATGTCAGAGGAGAAATAAAAGTATTATTTTTCATAAGAAGTGTATGAGAAAAGAGACCCGAAGCCTGCGAAAACAGACTTCGGGTCTCGATTTGACATTCGGACAAATTGCTTTATAATTGAAACATACTATTGCTGAGAAGGTGAGCGGATGCCCCGTCCGGTAAAAAAAAGACAGGTTTGCGCCCTGCCGGAGACCAGAGAGTTTCTGCCGGGTAACTGCCGCAGTGCCGACTGCGTTGAGCTGGGCGTGGACGAATTCGAGTGCGTGCGCCTTATCGACTATCTGCGCCTGACCCAGGACGACTGCGCCGAACAGATGAATGTGGCCCGCACCACTGTGCAGGCGGTGTATAATTCCGCCAGAGAAAAGATGGCGGACGCGCTGGTAAACGGCAAAAAGCTGGTGATCACCGGCGGCAGCTACGCTGTTTGCCCAAGATCAGGCTCATGCTGCGGCAAAGACTGTGTGCGGCGCAACTGTGCCGGAAGCGGCTGCGGGCAGATGTGCCAGTGCAGGAAAAAGCAGGAATAATATTAAAAACACAGGCACAGTTATTGACATATGTCAATAACTGTGCTATTATGTACTCAATAAAGTAAAAGAAAGGAGTGATATTATGAAAATAGCAGTCACATATGAAAACGGCATGATATTTCAGCATTTCGGCCACACCGAGCAGTTCAAGATATTTGATACCGATGGCGGAAAGATCCTCTCGTCTCTTGTTGTGTCCACCAACGGCGCCGGACACGGCGCTCTGGCTGGAAGGCTGAAGGAGCTGGGCGTCGAGGCGCTCATCTGCGGCGGCCTCGGCGGCGGAGCGAGACAGGCTCTGGGAGAGGCGGGAATAACCGTCTATCCCGGTGCAGCTGGCACGGCGGACGGAGCGGTGGAAGCGCTGCTGGGCGGCCATCTGTCCTACGATCCGGACACGGTGTGCCATCACCACGACAATGAAGAAGGGCACACCTGCGGCGACCACGGCTGCGGCGGTCATGGAGAAGAGCACCATCACTGCGGAAACTGAAATGCCGATACAACGAAAACTGCCGAACTTTGCTGAAAGTCCGGCAGTTTTCGTTTATTCCTTGTATTCAAATGTTATGTCGTAGATGCTCACCATATCGCCGTCTTTGCAGCCCTGAGCCTCCATGCGTTTATACACGCCGGACTCGCGCAGGATACGGTCGAACCACATGAGACTCTCGTTGTCGGAGAAGTTCACCGAGGCCACCAGCTTTTGCAGCCAGGGTCCGTCCAGAATCCACATGTCGTCCTCGTGGTCGATAGTCAGCTCCTCCGAGGTGTCGATCACCGGCTCGGGCTTTACATAGTCAGCCTCCATGGGGGCGACGGCAGGAATGTCGCGCAGCATATCCGCTGCCGCGTTCACCAGCTCGCGGGTGCCGGAGTGGGTTGCGGCTGAGAGCTCAAAAAATTTGTACCCCATGCTCTCGGCGCACTTTTTAAGTCTTTCAATATTGCTCTGGTCGCCGCCCAGAAGGTCGCACTTGTTGGCGCACACTATCTGAGGGCGGTTTGCCAGAGCTTCGCTGTACTCACGCAGCTCCGTGTTTATGGCGGCAAAGTCCTCCACCGGGTCGCGGCCCTCGCTGCCGGACACGTCCACCAGATGTATCAGCAGGCGGCAGCGGTCTATGTGCCTCAGAAAATCGTGGCCCAGACCCGCTCCTTCTGACGCACCCTCGATTATGCCTGGTATGTCGGCCATGACGAAGGACACGCCCTCGTCCACGTACACCACGCCCAGATTGGGGTAGAGGGTTGTAAAGTGGTAATTGGCAATTTTGGGGTGCGCCTTGCTTACCACAGACAGCAGCGTGGATTTGCCTACATTGGGAAAACCCACCAGACCCACGTCGGCCAGCAGCTTCAGCTCCAGTATTATGTCGTGAGCCTCGCCTGGCAGGCCGGGCTTAGCAAAGTTGGGCACCTGACGGGTGGGAGTGGCAAAGTGCATGTTGCCCCAGCCGCCGCGGCCGCCTTTTACGGCCACATAGTCCTCGCCTGAGGACATGTCGTGCATCACGGCGCCGGTATCGGCGTCGCGGATGACGGTGCCCCGGGGGACCTTTATGCGCAGGCTTTCGCCGTCTTTGCCGGAGCAGCGCTTGATATCGCCGTTGGCGCCGTTCCCGGCCGTGTATTTCCGCTTGTAGCGAAAATCCATCAGCGTGGACATGTTTTCGTCCACGGTGAAGATAACGTCGCCGCCGCGCCCGCCGTCGCCGCCGTCGGGACCGCCCGCCGCTACGTATTTTTCCCGGTGGAACGCCACCGCGCCGCTGCCGCCGTTTCCGGAGCGAACGGATATTTTTGCCTTGTCAACAAAAGCGTTTGCCATAAATTTACCTCTAAAGAAAACGGGGACGGAAATTTTCCGTCCCCATAATTATAACCTTACTGCGCGATCTCGTAAACAGAGACCATCTTGCGATCCTTGTCCATACGCTCATACTTGACCTTGCCGTCAATGAGAGCGAACAGAGTGTCGTCCTTGCCCTTGCCGACGTTGGTGCCGGGGTGGACCTTCGTTCCGCGCTGTCTGACAAGGATGTTGCCGGCCAGCACGAACTGACCGTCGGCTCTCTTGGCGCCAAGACGCTTGGACTTGCTGTCGCGGCCGTTCTTGGTGGAGCCCATGCCTTTTTTATGTGCCATTAGGAATTACACCTCCATTAGTCAAAATCAGTATGCGGAATCAGGCGTTGATCGTTTCGATCTGAACCTTGGTATAGGGCTGTCTGTGGCCCTGAGCCTTGCGATAGCCTTTTTTCGGCTTCATCTTGTAGACGCGGATCTTCTTGCCGCGGCCGTTCTTCACCACATTGGCGGAAACGACTGCGCCGTCCACGGTGGGAGCGCCGAAAACGGTGTTTTCACCGTCAACAACGGCCAGAACCTTGTCAAACTTTACTGCGTCGCCGGGCTGTACGTCCAGCTTCTCAACGAAGATGACGTCGCCCTCCGCAACGCTGTACTGCTTGCCGCCGGTTTCGATAACTGCGTGCTTCATGCTTGTTTCATCCTTTCATTCAGGTCTCGCTGTCGTGGGCGGGGAGCATGTCCCGCTTGTGAGCCCATTCAATGCGGCCTTGATAGTATATAGCGGAAATTCGTCAAAGTCAACTGCTTTTAAATAAAAAAGTTTTTCAGAATTATTCATGCCGATCTGTTGACAAAAAGAAGTTTATCACTGTAAACTTAAACTAAGATTACAGGCGTAAACTTTTTTCGGGAGGACGATATGATGAACGAACAGGCGGGAAAGATACAGGACGCTGAACTGGAGATCATGAAGACGCTGTGGGCGGCGGGGGAGCCAATGCAGCTGGCGGACATACGCCGGGAGCTGGCCGAAAGGCGGGGCTGGGAGGATTCCACGGTGAAGACGCTGCTGCGGCGACTGGAGACCAAGGGCGCGGTGAAGCTGCAGAGCCGCGGCGTGTACGCCGCCGTTATCACAGAAAATGAGTACAGCGCATCCACAACTCAGGCGTTTTTGAACAAGCTTTACGAGGGCAGCGCCAAGAAGCTTGTGGCGTCGCTGGTGTCGGGCGGAAAGCTCAGCGCCGGGGACATTGAGGAGCTGTCCGCAATGTTTAACGGCAGGGAGGGTGGAGATGGCTGAATTTCTGAAGACGCTGCTGTGGCTTTCGGCGGCGGGTTCGATATTGGGCCTGCTCATTTACACGGCAAAATGCGTGTGCGGCGGCAGAGTGTCTGAGACCTTCGGGTATTACCTGTGGCTGCTGGTGCTTTTGCGGCTGACGGTGCCGGTTTCGTCGCCGTTTGACCTGAGCCTGCCGCAGACCCCCGCGGCAAACACAGTGCCGACGGCTGCAGAGATGCAGACGGAGCAAAGCGAGACGTATGCCGCAGCCGACGCGCGGACTTCCGGCGGAGTGCCGGAAGCCTCGGTAGTACAGGCTGCGGGAACGGAGAAGATTTCAGCCTGGGACGCCGCGTTCCGGGTGTGGGCGGCAGGGGCCGGAGTAAGCGCCTCATGGTTTGTGCTGTCGTACGCGAAGTATTATAAAAGACTTATGTCGTCGGCGGCCGACGCATCCGCGGAGGAACGAGGGGCGCTTGAAAAACTGGCGTATGGACGCCGCCCGGCTCTTATTAAAAGCAGGATTGCCGGAACTCCGCTGCTGTTGGGCGTGTTTCGCCCGATCATAATCCTGCCGGAAAGAGAATACAGCACCGATGAGCTGGAGAATATACTGCGCCACGAGCTGATACATCTGCGCCGGGGCGACGTGATCTATAAGTGGGCTCTGTCGCTGGCGGCGTCGCTGCACTGGTTCAACCCTCTTATGATACTGCTGCGCCGTCAGGTTTCACTGGACTGCGAGCTTGCCTGCGACGAGGCCGTTATACGCGGTATGTCCGAGAACGGCAGGCTTGCCTACGGCAACACGCTCATAAGCATGTCGGCTGCAAGACCGCTGCCCGCCGGAGTTACGGCCACTACAATGTGCGAGGAGAAACGGCAGCTGAAGGGCAGGCTTATGCACATCAAAAATTACAGCGTCCGCAAGGGCGGCGCGGCGGTTCTGGCGGCTGTGCTTGCTATGGCGCTTGTCGGATGCGCGGCGGTGTCGGGCCCGGCAGAAACTGTACGGAGCGGCGAGGCCATATACGACGGCACCGCGTATTACTCGCCCGGAGGGTTTGATACGCCCTTGCCGGCCTGGCTGAATACCGCCGGAACCAGCGAATGCGGGATGGCGTATATAAGCGGCAGCGATTATGAATTGTGGTACAGGGACGGCACTGTCGTACCGCTGACAAAGGAAATTTTCACGCCTGAGCAGGCCGCCGACTACTCGCCTCTGGGAGTGTTCATATCGCCGGAAAAGACGGCACTGGCCTTCGGCAGCACCGAGGGCGGGCCCATCACTGTGCGCGTTAGCGGCGACGAGGGAAAGACCTGGCAGAGCAAGGAGATACCATTTAAAGAAGGCGTAGAGAGCGTGCTCACCGGATTTTCCACCACGAAAGACGGCTGGCTGTTAACACGCAGTCAACCGGCCATGGGCGCGGAGCAGCACAGTCTGTTCATCACCTCCGACGGCGGCAGGACATGGAAAAAGGTGAAAAGCGATCTGGACGAAGTGTACGGCCGGGTGGTCACAGGCGCAGGCTTCATCGACGCGGACACCGGCTTTGTGTGCTTTCGGTATGAGGACGGCAACTTTGCCCCGGCGGTGTGCATGACGAGGGACGGCGGCAGAACCTGGCAGAAGCTGAAAATTAAGGCCGCGGCGAAAAACAGTGTGGCAGCGCTGCCACCAACGTACAGCGACAAGCTCATAGTGCTGCCTGCCTTATACAACGATGGGTACAAAGAGTGGGAGACAACATTTATAAGCTCAGACAGGGGCGAGACCTGGACCGAGACGCAGCCAGAGGTGAATTTTTACGGCGCCGACGGCAAGGAAATAGCCGAGCAAAACGGAGTTTATAATCTGCCCGGAGACGCCAGAGTGGCCATTGCGCTCGATGGCTTCGGAGAGTGCACGGTGAACCTCTCGGCTGTAGTCAAGCAGAAATCCCTGGTCGTCGCTTCAAATCACGACTCAGGCAGCTCGTCGGTACAGCTGGAGGCTTTTCTCAGCGCGGCTGACTCCGGCACTGACACGTTTACGCTGGAGGTGACGTTGAGATCAGGAAGTCTCACGCTGGCCTACCGAACCTTCACAGTCCGCCCGGCAGGCTGAAACGAAAGATATATCGTCAGCATAACATCAAAAAGAGGGACCGTTCCTGTCATAAATAGAACGGTCCCTCTTTTGAAAAAGGCAGGGCGATATAATCCGCCCTGCCTTTATCGTAATTACTTTCCGCAGACGATGTCGCGGGTGTCGCGGGCTATGACCAGCTCTTCGTTGGTGGGGATGACCATGACCTTGACTTTGGAAGCCGGAGTTGAAATGACGATGTCCTCGCCGCGCTTCTTGTTGGCCTCGTCGTCGATCTCAACGCCAAGGTACCCAAAGTAGCCGGAGATGGCCTTGCGGGTGGAGGCAGAGTTTTCGCCCACGCCGGCGGTGTAGATGATGGCGTCCACGCCGTTCATGGCAGCGGCGTAGGAGCCGACCACCTTGGCCACCCAGTAGTAGAACATGTCCAGTGCAAGGCGGGCCCTGTCGTCACCCTTGTCGGCGGCGGCTTCAAGATCGCGGAAATCGGGGCTGACGCCGGAAACGCCCAGCACTCCGGACTTTTTGTTGAGAATGTTCAGCATATCGTCAATGCCAAGGTTATACTTGTTCATTATGAACTGCATGGCGCCAGGATCCAGATCACCGCAGCGGGTGCCCATTGGCAGACCCACCAGAGGCGTGAAGCCCATGGAGGTGTCCACGCTCTTGCCGTGGTCGATGGCGCAGATGGAGGAACCGTTGCCCATGTGGCAGGAGATTATCTTCAGCTCGCTCAGCGGCTTGCCCAGCATCTCGGCGCAGCGGGCGGACACATAGCGGTGGGAGGTGCCGTGAAAGCCGTAGCGGCGTACGCCGTCGTTCTTGTAATACTCATAGGGCAGGGCGTACATAAAGGCCTTGCCGGGCATTGTCTGATGGAAGGCGGTATCGAACACGGCCACCATGGGTACGTCGCCCATGACTTTTTTGCAGGCCTCGATGCCGGTGATGTTGGCGGGGTTGTGCAGGGGGGCGAAGGGGATGCACTCGCGCACTGCCGCCATGACGGCGTCGTCGATGCGCACGGAGGAGGCAAATTTTTCGCCGCCGTGGACCAGACGATGACCGACTGCGTCTATTTCCTTCATGGAGGACACCACGCCGTATTCGGGGCTGGTGAGCTTGTCGATGACTGCGGCAATGGCCTCGGAGTGAGTGGGCATGGACACGTTCTCATCGAACTTGGGCTTGCCGCCCACAAGGGGAGTGTGCTTCAGATGGCCGTCGATGCCTATGCGCTCGCACAGACCCTTGGCCAGAACTTCCTCCGTTTCCATGTCGATGAGCTGATACTTGAGGGAAGAACTGCCTGCGTTGATAACAAGTATCTTCATTTTTTCTGCTGTTCCTTTCTTGATATTGTAAATTCTTCTTAATAAAGGTAAAATACCAATATATAACGTTCTAATTTTAATACATTTGCGGGAAAACGCAAGTACTTTTTAAGGAGGCGGCTTCTTTGAACATTGCCGGCATCGTGGCGGAATACAATCCATTCCACAGCGGACACGAGTATCATCTTGCTAAGACCAGGGAGCTTCTGGGGGATGACTGCGCCTTCGTGTGCGTCATGTCAGGGGATTTCGTTCAGCGGGGCGAGGCCGCCTCTTTTTCAAAATTTGCCCGCGCGGAGGCCGCCTGCCGCTGCGGCGCGGATCTTATCTTCGAGCTGCCGCTGCCATGGAGCATAGCTTCGGCAGAGGGCTTTGCCAGAGGCGCTGTCGGGCTGCTTGACGCGCTGGGCGTGTGCACGCACCTGTCCTTCGGCTCGGAGTGCGGAGATATTGAGCTTATAAAAAGAACGGCCATGGCTCTGGTGGACCCGGCTATGAACGCTACCGTCAAAGCGGAGCTGGGCGGGGGAATATCCTACGCCGCGGCCCGCCAGGAGGCGCTGCGCAAGAAAGCGCCGGAGCTTGCCGCAATTCTGGACACGCCCAACAACATTCTGGCTGTGGAGTACGTAAAGGCAATATATCAGGAGGGCGCCAGACTGGAGCCCATTACGGTACAGCGCTTCGGCGCGGGCCACGATCAGCAGGGCTCCGCCGGACCCAGGTCAGCCGCCGAAATACGGAGCGGGCTTTCACAGGGCGCAGATATGACCGACGCCATGCCGGCTCCGGCCGCCGCGGTCTTTGCCAGGGAGGAAAAGGCCGGCAGGGGATATATGTCCCAGGAAATGCTGGAGACGGCCATCGTATCCCGCCTGCGCATGCTGGACATAGAGACATTCAACCGCCTGCCCGACGCGGGAGGCGGTGTGGGCACAGCGCTGTATAATGCCGTGCGGGAGGAGCCGGGGCTGGACGCCATAGCCGCCGCAGCAAAATCCAGAGGCTGCGCCATGTCGCGCATACGCAGAATGATTATGTGCGCGGCGCTGGGCGTCACAGCCGGTATGGCGGACGGGATACCGCCGTACGCCCGGGTGCTGGCCTTCAGCGAAAAGGGCAGAGAGATTTTGAAAATCTCCGCCGGAAAGACAGCTGTTCCCATTATCACGAAGCCTGCCGATGCCCACGGCCTCTCCGCCCGCGGCGAGGCCGTTTTCACCACAGGCGCCGATGCAAGAGACCTTTACGTTCTGGGCTGCCGGGCAAGGGAGGAACGGCGGGGCGGCACGGATTGGCGCGCAGGACCAAGCATTGTGCAGTCTGACTGACTGACGGGTGCAAAAAAGCGGTCTAATTCAGAGATATTGTTGTTGCAATTTAGCGTGTCGTAGTTTATAATTGCACAAGAGCAAAACAGATGTCCACGCTAAACGGACACGTGAGAGCTCCAACATTTGAGAATTTAGGAGGAAAACAGAATGAAAAAGTTTCTTGCGCTGACGCTGGCGCTGTGCATGGTATTCGCCCTGTGCGCGTGCGGCTCCACAGCCAGCACCCCCAGCACCTCGGCGTCTTCCAATGCTACCATCAGCATCGGCGTGTTTGAGCCGGCCACCGGCGAGAACGGCGCCGGCGGACAGCAGGAAGTTCTCGGCATCCGCTACGCCAACTCCGTCAAGCCCACCGTCACCATCGCCGGTGTCACCTATGACGTGAAGCTTGAGGAAGTCGACAACCAGTCCGATAAGTCCGCGGCTGTCACCGCAGCCCAGACCCTCATCAGCAAGGGCGTCATAGCCGTTCTCGGTTCCTACGGCTCCGGCGTATCCATCGCCGCCGGCTCCACCTTTGCAAACGCAAAGGTTCCCGCCGTTGGCTGCTCCTGCACCAACCCCCAAGTAACTCTGGGCAACGACTATTACTTCCGCGTGTGCTTCCTTGACCCGTTCCAGGGCACTGTTATGGCAAACTACGCCGCCTCCCAGGGCTGCAAGACCGCAGCCGTCATTAACCAGAACGGCGACGACTATTCCACCGGCCTTGCCAACTACTTCAAGGATGCATTTGCCAAGATGGACGGCTGCTCCGTGGTCTATGAAGGCACCTACAACACCAACGAGACCGACTTCAACGCCATCCTCGCAAAGGTGAAGGAAGCCAATCCCGACGTAGTGTTTATCCCGTCCTCCATCACCACCGCCGGCCTTATCATCAAGCAGGCCCGCGACCTGGGCATCAAGAGCAAGATCATGGCAGGCGATACATGGCAGAACGCCACCATCATCGACAATGCCGGCGCATCCAACTGCGAGGGCATCGCAATGTCCACCTTCTTTGACGAGAGCGATCCCAACTCCGCCGACTTCGTCAAGGGCCTGAAGGAATACATCAACAGCGACAGCAAGAACCTCACCCTCAACGGCGGCAACGACACCGTGGCAGCAGTTTCCGCACTGGGCTACGACGCCTACATGACCGTTCTCACCGCTCTGGAGTCCCTGACCGCGGCTCCCACCGGCGAGACTCTGCGCGACGCTCTTGCCAAGACCACCTATGCCGGCGTCACCGGCAGCATCTCCTTCGATGAGAACGGCGACGCTGTCCGCGATATGGCATACATCGACATGATCACCAACGGCGCGTTCAAGTTCGTCGGCACTCAGAAGACCGACGGCACCTTCACCGCTGCATCCTGATCATAATTTCAAAACTTGATTTCCGGCCGCCGGCCGGATAGGCAACAGGCAAATCGGCGGGGACCGCCTCGCCGATTTGCTTTTGTTTCACTTTATAGACATTCCGGGCGTATATACGACCCGGACTGACAGGGGGTACCCCAATGGACACGTTCCTGCAAAACTGCCTTACCGGTATATCAATAGGCAGTATTTACGCGCTTATAGCCATAGGCTATACAATGGTCTATGGCATACTGCGCCTTATCAACTTCGCCCACGGCGATATTTTCATGATGGCCGGTTATTTTATGATAATCTGCATGACCGACTTGCTTATCCCGTGGTACTATTCAGTGATTATCGTGATTGTAGCCACCATAATACTTGGTGTTGTTATAGAGAGGGTCGCATACAAGCCGCTGCGCGACGCGCCCCGCATGTCGATCATGATCTCGGCCATCGGCGTTTCGTATCTGCTGGAAAATCTGGCGACCTACATATTTTCCGCCCAGCCTAAAAGCTATCCCTACGACAAAATGGGCTTTCTCAGCCAGAGAGTCACACTGGGCAACATCTCCACCACTCTAGTGACGTTCATCACCCCTGTGCTTACCATCGTTCTGGTGCTGGCGCTGGTGGTGCTGGTCAGAAAGACAAAGATCGGCATGGCCATGCGCGCCGTGTCCAGAGACTTCGAGACCAGCCAGCTCATGGGCGTGCGTATTAACGCGGTCATAAGCTTTACCTTCGTCATCGGCAGCGGCCTTGCCGCCCTAGGTTCGATACTGTACTTCATCCCCCGTTCCTCCGTATACCCGCTGGCGGGCTCTCTTCCGGGCCTGAAGTGCTTTGTGGCGGCCGTGTTCGGCGGCATCGGCTCCATTCCCGGTGCCCTGGTGGGCGGCTTCCTCATCGGCCTTTCGGAGACCTTCGTCAAGGGCAGCGCTACGCTGTCACAGTACAGCGACGTTATTACCTTCATTCTCCTGATAATCGTTTTGCTTGTCAAACCCACCGGCCTCTTCGGAGAGAAGATAAAGGAGAAGGTGTGATATGACAAAGAAAGCAAAGAAAATGAGCAGTGTGGCCGCGCTTTTCGTGCTGGCGGCCATCATAATCTGCGTGGGCGAACTGACGCCCCAATCCAGCTCTCAGTGGTCAAACCTGCGTACGGTACTGCAGCTGGGGACGATATATGCGCTGCTGGCAGTGTCCATGAACCTGTGCAACGGCTTCACCGGCCTTTTCTCCCTGGGCCAGGCAGGCTTTATGACGCTGGGCGCGTACACCTATGCCATTCTCACGATACCCGTGGCCTCCCGCGCCGGCGTATATTACCTCTACGGCGTGGCGGGATGGCTTTCCAACGTGGTGCTGCCCATACCGGTTGCGCTTCTTGTGGCCGGCCTTATGGCCGCCCTGTTGGCGGCGCTCATCGGCGCGCCTGTTCTGAAGCTGAAAAGCGACTACCTTGCCATCGCCACACTGGGCTTTGCCGAGGTGGTGCGCATAGTCATCGCCAGCTCGCCGCTGAACAGAGTTACAAACGGCTCTCTGGGCCTTACAAAAATTCCGGGTTTCGGTTCGTATTACGGCATTTTCATCGTTTCGATAGTCTGCATAGCGATAATCGTATTGCTTATTAATTCCTCCTACGGCCGCGCATTTAAGGCTATCAGGGACGATGAGATAGCGGCGGAGGCCATGGGCATAAACCTGGCCCGCCACAAGCAGATGAGCTTTGTGATCAGTTCCTTCTTCGCCGGCATAGGCGGCGCGCTTATGGCAATGTACATGGGCGCCGTTTCGTCCACCACATTTACAATTGCCGTCACGTATTTCATCCTGCTCATCGTGGTCATCGGCGGCATGGGCAGCGTCACCGGCAGCATCATTTCCTCGCTGCTTGTTATCGCCGCACGCGAGTGGTGGCTCCGCCCCCTGGATCAGACCCAGTATATCGGCACATTCAGAGTGCCGCTGCTGAAGGCCGGTTTCCGCATGGTGGTGTTCTCCGTCATACTTATGATCGTGGTGCTGTTCTTCCGCCGCGGCATTATGGGCGACAAGGAATTCAACTGGGACAGCATAGCAAAGCTTTTCAAAAAGCGCGGCAAAAAACCCAAGACTCCCACAGTAGGGGGTGACGCGCAATGAGCGATGAAATAATAGTTCTCCACGTTGAGAACGTGACCATGCAGTTCGGCGGCGTCGTGGCCGTGAACAACCTTTCCATGGATGTGCCGGAGGGCAAAATAACCGCTCTCATCGGCCCCAACGGCGCCGGTAAGACCACGGCCTTCAACTGCATCACCGGAGTATATGAGCCCACCAACGGTCTGGTGGAATTTTTGGGCGAGCCTATGGTGCGCAACCATCCCGCCGGCAAGATGAAAAAACAGTATCTGGGCGAAAACGGCGACAAGTACGCCGACCTCAAGGCCATCTCGCCTACACCGGACGTAATCACCAAGCTGGGCATAGCCCGCACCTTCCAGAATATCCGTCTGTGGAAGAGCATGACGGTGTACGACAACGTCCTCACGGCAAAGCACATGCGTGCCCATCAAAACGTTTTTTCCGCCACCTTCCGCATATCCGCCGCGGAGGAAAAGCGCATGAGGGACGAGACCGATGCGCTTTTGGAAGAGCAGGGCCTTATGAAGTACAAGCACGACCTGGCCACAAGCCTGCCCTACGGCCTGCAGAGAAGGCTGGAGATAGCCCGCGCCCTTGCCACGCAGCCAAAGCTGCTGCTGCTGGACGAGCCGGCGGCAGGCATGAACCCGCAGGAGACTCAGGAACTGGCGGAGTTCATAGTGCAGACCCGGGACAAGTACGGCCTTACCGTGTTCCTTATTGAGCACCATATGGATCTGGTCATGAAGATATCCGACTACATCTACGTCATCGACTTCGGCAGCGAGATCGCCGAGGGCGTGCCCAGCGAGGTGCAGAACAATCAGCGTGTTATCGACGCGTATCTGGGGGTCGTGGATGATGAGTGATATTATTCTGAAAATCAGTGATCTGAAGGTCAACTACGGCGGCATCGAGGCTGTGAAGGGCATTTCCTTCGAGGTGCCGCAGGGCGAGATCGTCACCCTGATAGGCGCAAACGGCGCAGGTAAAAGTTCTACCCTGCGCACCATAGCCGGGCTTGTAAAACCCAGAAGCGGCGAGGTTGATTTCATGGGCGAGAAAATCACCGGCAAATCGCCCAACTATATTGTTTCCAAGGGCGTGACTCTGGTGCCGGAGGGCAGACGCATTTTCCCGGACCTGTCGGTGGTGGAAAACCTGCGCATCGGCGCGTATCTGCGTAAGGACGACCTCACCGATGACCTAAATTGGGTGTACGAGCTGTTCCCGCGCCTGAAGGAGCGCTCCTGGCAGGCGGGCGGCACGCTCTCAGGCGGCGAGCAGCAGATGCTGGCCGTGGGCCGGGCGCTTATGAGCCGGCCGAAGGTCATAATGATGGATGAGCCGTCCCTGGGCCTTGCTCCGCTGGTGGTCAAGGGAATATTCGACATTATCAAGGAGATAAACAGACAGGGAGTCACCGTACTGCTCATAGAGCAGAACGCCAACATGGCTCTTAAGACGGCCAACACCGGCTATGTGATGGAGACCGGACGCATAACGCTTTCCGGCACAGGCGCCGAACTGCTGGCAAACGAGTCAGTCAAGGCGGCGTATCTGGGAACATGATATTGAATCCGGGCATCTTATTTATAATAAAATGCCCGGATTTTTTGGAACTTTTTTTTGACAGCTGCGTCATAAAGACAAATTGTTTTGGGGGTGTCCTGAATGAGGAAATTTATCGCTGTCATTCTCAGCGCCGCGCTCTCCATTGCTCTGCTCACGGCCGCAGCGCCCCGCACGGCCGCCGTGAAAACCTCCGCGGTCAAAAAGCCGGCTGTGAAGTCCGCAATGACAGTCAGCAGATATAAGACCTACGCCCAGCTGTGCGCCGCAGTTAAGAAAGCCCAGACCAGAGAAGGCGGGTACTCAGGGGCCTACTTCGGCGCCAAAAACGCCATGGCGCTGGAGGACTCGGCTGCCGCGCCCAGCGTCTCAGCTTCTCAAACCAGCGACTCCTCCGCCGCTGCTGCCGGATCCGACTATTCCAGAACCAATGTACAGGTTGCCGGTGTGGATGAGGGCGACATCATGAAGACCGACGGTAAATACATCTATGTAATTCATGACGACGATCTCATCGTGTTCAAAGCAGACGGCGCTGCCACGAAGCAGGTTGCCCGCATCGCCGTCACCGACGGCAATAACGGCCAATATCCCTCAGAGCTTTATGTAAGCGGCGACAGACTGGCCGTCGTTCTTGGCAGCTACAGCATATGCTATGCCATGGAAGACAAGGCCGCGGCCGCCGCGGTATCAAACGACTGCTTTTTACCCGGATATCCCTCTGAGTCGAAAACCAGCGTAGCTCTGTATGACATTACTGATCCGGAAGCTCCCAAGGCCATGACTTCGCTGGGGCAGGACGGCAGCGTGCTCACATCCCGCCTGCTGAACGGGAAGCTGTATGTCGTTTCAAATTACTGGGTCTACTCGGACGTCAACGCGTCCAACCCGGGAACGTTTGCACCGCAGCTGTACCGCGGCGGAGCGGCATATTCCACACCCTGCGAGAAAATTACAGGCGTACCGGTGCCGGAGAGCCCGTCCTACGTGGTGATATGCGCTTACGACCTTGAAAAGGACGTCATAAGCGACACCTCGTCGGTGCTGGGCGGCGGAGACACCGTATATATGAATTCCGACAGACTGTATCTTATCGATTCGGATTACAGCGACGTGGAGTCGGCAAGACGCACCGAGGGAGTGTATTCCGTCGTGGATCATCGCTGCTTCAACTCCACAATCATTACCCGCATCGGACTTTCACCGCTGTCCGTACAGTCGGCGGGCAAGGTGCCGGGAAGTGTGGGCAGCAGTTATTATGTGGACGAGCAAAACGGATATACACGTATAGCGACAACAAACTACACTTATTCCTACTCAATATATTCTGATGCCAAGCAGGGCTTCGACAACTACAAAAGCGGAGACGACAATACCACCGCAAACGCCCTGTACGTACTGGATTCCGGCATGAACGTGGTGGGCAAGGCGGAAAATATCGCCCCGGGCGAGAACATTTATTCCGTGCGCTACGACGGCGCTTACGCCTATCTCTGCACTTTCCGCCAGATCGACCCTCTCTTTGTGTACGACCTTTCAAACCCCGGAGCGCCCAAAAAACTCAGCGAGCTGAAGCTGCCGGGCTTTTCCGAATACCTCCATGTGTGGTCTGACGGCAGGCTTTTCGGCCTGGGACAGTCGGCCACCGACGAGGGCCGCGTAACCGGAATGAAAATGGTGATGTTCGACATTTCCGACAAGGCAAACGTCACCGCCGCAAGCTCCCTGGAGCTGGGTGAGGGCTATTCCGAGGCACTGTACAATCCGCACGCCATACTCATCGACTACGGACGCAACCTCATCGGCTTCCCAACGGACAGCGGATACGCGCTGTACAGCTATACCGACGGGGGCGGCTTTGCAAAGCTGGCCTCTATCCAGGGCGCGGACTGGGACTACAACATGCGGGGCGCGTATATAGGCAATTGCCTGTATGTCGTCGGTTCATCAGGTGTGACTGTAATAGATCTGGGCAGCTTCCAGACCGTGGGAAATGTAAATATTGCGGATTGACGCACAATATCAAAGGCCGCCGGATTATTAAAGATCCGGCGGCCTTTGATATTTACAGAAAATATCCGCTGTGGTACAATACACATTCAGGTGATATGATGTTCGACAAGCTAAGACAACTGGAAGACAGATATACCGAACTGGAAAGCCGGATGCAGCAGCCCCAGACCTATTCCGACGCGGACGCGTACGCTAAATGCGCCAAGGAGATGGGAGAGCTGGAGCCGGTGGTGACCGAATACAGAAAATACGCGCAGTGCAAAGCCGACATGGACGCGGCCCGGGAGATGATGGGCGACGCGGAGTTGAAGGCGCTGGCCCGTGAGGAATACGACGAGGCCGGCAGGCGCCTTGAGGCGCTGGGGCAGTCGCTGCGCGTCCTTTTGCTGCCTAAAGATCCCAGCGACGGCAAAAACGTTATTATGGAAATACGCGGCGGCGTCGGCGGAGAGGAGGGCATGCTTTTTGCCCGGGATCTTTTTCGCATGTATTCCATGTATGCCGACTCAAAGGGCTGGAAAATTGAAATAGCCAACTCCAACATCACCGAGCTGGGAGGCATCAAGGAGATCAGCTTTGTGGTGGAGGGAGCGGGTGCCTGGTCGCGCCTGAAGTATGAGGCCGGCGGCCACAGGGTCCAGCGCGTTCCGGTGACGGAATCCGGCGGGCGCATCCACACCTCGGCCGCCACGGTGGCCGTGCTGCCGGAGGTGGAGGAGCTGGAGTTTTCCATCGACCCCAAAGACCTGCAGATAGACACCTACCGCTCATCCGGCGCAGGCGGGCAGAAGGTCAACAAGACGTCCTCCGCCATACGCATAACCCATATACCCACCGGCACGGTGGTGGAGTGCCAGGACGAGCGCAGCCAGTATAAGAACAAGGACCGGGCCATGAGCATCCTGCGCTCCCGCCTTTATGAGGCGGAGCAGGCCAAGCAGCACGCCCAGGTGGCCGCCCAGCGCAAAAGCCAGGTGGGTACCGGCGACCGATCCGACAGGATAAGAACGTACAACTTTCCGCAAAACCGGGTGACCGACCACAGACTCACGGGAGAAACGCGGAATTTCAACATTGACACGGTAATAAACGGCGGGCTGGACGGAATAATAGACGCACTTACAGCCAAGGACCAGACAGAAAAACTGAAGGAGCAGGCGGAAGCTTGATGAAAACTCTTTTGACAAAAACTAAGCTCGCCGACGCGGCGGAGATAATAAAAAGAGGCGGCCTTGTGGCCGTGCCCACGGAGACCGTGTACGGCCTTGCCGGAAACGGTTTGGATGTGGACGCCGTGGAGAAAATATATGAGGTCAAGGGCCGCCCCGCCATAAAGCCGCTGTCATTGATGGTGCCGGGCGAAAAGGCCATTGGCCTATACTGCAGGAACGTACCGGAAGCCGCCTGTACGCTGGCAAAAAAATTCTGGCCCGGTCCGCTGACCATAGTGCTGCGCTCCCGGGCGATAGTGCCGGACATAGTGCGCGCCGGCGGGGATACCGTTGGACTGCGCTGCCCTGATCATCCAAAGACGCTGAAGCTGCTTAGGGCCGCGGGCGTGCCTTTCGCCGCCCCGTCCGCCAATCCTTCCGGCGAGCCCAGCCCCAAGAACGCGGGACAGGTCATGGCGTATTTCGACGGAAAGATAGACGCCGTTATCGATGGCGGAGAGTGCGGTCTGGGTCGGGAGTCCACCATAATCGACATGTCTGCAAAGCCGTACAGAATTCTGAGACAGGGCGCTCTGCCCGCGGAGAATATAGCCGACGAACTTGTAAGACGGATGAAGATTATCGGCATCACCGGAGGTACGGGCAGCGGCAAGACCACGGCGCTGAAATGCCTTGAAAAGCGTGGCGCTCTGGTAATAGACTGCGACGCGGTATACCACGAGCTTTTGGAGAGAGACGCGGAGCTTGTTGACGAGATGGAGAGCAGCTTCCCCGGCACGGTGCAGGGCGGAAAACTGGACCGCCGGGCGCTGGGAGAGCTGGTGTTTGCAGACGCCGCCGCGCTGGAGAGGCTGAACGCAATAACCCACAGACATATAAGCCGCCGGGTGGACGACATGCTGCGCTCATGGGCCATGGAGGGAGGCACCGCTGCCGCCATAGACGCCGTGGCGCTTGCCGAGAGCGGCATGGCGGAAAGATGCTCCGCCGTTATCGGTGTGACAGCTGGCCGGGAGAAGCGCATTAAGCGCATTATTACCCGGGACGGCATTTCACGGGAATACGCGGAAAAGCGCATCGACGCCCAGCCGTCGGATGAATACTACCGCAGCGTATGCACAATAATGCTGGTGAACGATTCCGGCGAGAAACAATTCAAAAAACAGTGCGAGGCACTTTTTATGGAGGTACTCAAATGACAGAGAAAAAAGAAAACGACAAGATCAGAAAAGAGCTTTTCTACAAGCGGCAGAACGGCTACGACGTTATAGACGTAAAAGAGCATATGGCCGTGGAGGACTATTGCAAAGACTATATGAGTTTCCTGAACGACGCCCGTACCGAGCGGGAGGCCGTGCGCCTGGGCATAAAGGAAGCCGAGAAGAGAGGCTTTGCGGAGTACAGGCGGGGCATGTCGCTGAAGCCCGGCAGCAAGGTTTATTTCAATAACCGCGGCAAAGCGCTCATTCTGGCTGTCATGGGCACAAGACCGCTGTCAGACGGCTGCGTCATCGCCGGCGCCCATGTGGACGCTCCGCGCCTTGACCTCAAGCAGATACCACTGTATGAGTCGGACGAGCTGGCATATCTGCGCACCCACTATTACGGCGGCATCAAAAAGTATCAGTGGGTCACGGTGCCCCTGGAGCTCCACGGCGTGGCCGTCCTGAAGGACGGAAAGACCGTGGACATCGTTATCGGCAGGGAGAAGGACGACCCCAAGTTCATAATCACCGATCTGCTGCCGCATCTTGCCCAGGACCAGATGAAAAAGACCATGGCGGAGGGCATTACCGGCGAGGGCCTCAATATTCTCATCGGCAGCGTGCCCTACGACGACGGCGGCAAGGACAGGGTGAAGCTAGCCGTTATGAGCGTACTGAACGACCAGTACGGCATTATGGAGGAGGATTTCCTCTCCGCCGAGCTCACTGCGGTCCCGGCATACGATGTGTGCGAGATCGGCCTGGACCGCTCCCTTATCGGCGGCTACGGCCACGACGACAGGGTGTGCGCCTATGCTGAGCTGAAAGCTCTGTTCGACATCAAGGATGCCCCGCAGAAGACCTGCGTGTGCATTCTGGCCGACAAGGAGGAGACCGGCTCTGACGGCGTATCCGGCATGAAATCCGCGGCCTTCGACTGCTTTATGGAGGATCTGTGCGCCGAGCAGGTCGTTGACGTGCGACGCTGCTTTGAAAACAGCTTTTGCCTGTCGGCGGACGTGACGGCGGCCTTCGACCCGATCTATCCCGACGTATTTGAAAAGACAAACGACGCCATGATAAATTACGGCATGGGCATATGCAAATTCACCGGCGCCCGGGGCAAGTACGACACCAGCGACGCCTCCGCGGAGCTTGTGGCCTACCTGCGCCGCATCTTCGGCCAAAACAAGGTCGTTTGGCAGCTGTGCGAAATGGGCAAGGTTGACAAGGGCGGCGGCGGCACTATCGCCAAGTATATGGCCGACCGCAACATCGACACCATAGACGCCGGCGTGCCGGTATTGTCCATGCACGCGCCCTTCGAAGTGGTTTCCAAGCTGGACTGCTACATGACCTACAAGGGAGTTTACACCGCTTATACAGCCGACTGATGATTGCTTGAAAGCCCGGACTTTTTGTACGGGCTTTTTATAATATACGGATTTCACGGCAATAATAGTCGCATGGATGAAAACAAACAGGGCGAAAATATAAAAGAGCTGGGTTCGACAGCAGCGGCAAGCATACACTGTCTCACAATTATCGGCCAGATTGAGGGGCACCAGGTACTGCCGGAGGACACAAAGACCACAAAGTACGAGCACGTCATGCCGCTTCTTGCGGCGGTGGAGGAGTCGCCGGAGATAAAGGGGCTGCTCATCCTGCTCGACACCGTCGGCGGCGATGTGGAGGCTGGTCTGGGTATTGCGGAGCTCATCGCAGGCATGAGCAAGCCCACGGTGTCTCTGGTGCTGGGCGGCGGTCACTCCATAGGCGTGCCGCTGGCGGTGGCGGCGAAAAGGTCCATGATAGCGCCCTCCGCCGCCATGACCATACACCCGGTGCGCCTGAACGGAGTGGTAATCGGCGTGCCCCAGACCTACAACTACTTTGCCCGCATACAGGAACGCATCGTGTCGTTCGTTGTAGGACACTCCCATGTTTCCAGGGAAAAATACCTTGAGCTCATGACCGACACCGACGAGCTTGCAAACGACGTGGGCAGCGTCATCTACGGCGAGGAGGCGGTGAACACCGGACTTATCGACTGCGTTGGAACTCTGTCCGACGCCCTTGCCTGGCTGCATAATGAGACAGACGGCAAAAAATGAAGGGCGCGTTGCAAAACGAACCTAGGTGAAAAACAGAGAATCGGTCAGCCCGAAAGGGTTGGCCGATTCTCTGTTTTGCGTTAAAATGAATTTATGAAGAAACAAATAACGCAAAACCAGTATAACCTGACAGAGCGTCACGGTCAACTGGTAATCACACTGAACAATGAAATAATAATACCGGAGAATGACCCTGTGCGGCTGCTGAGCGCCCAGCTTGAGGAACTG
>Ga0183097_10669_pt1 | contig 48398 bp, 51 predicted proteins | sample BioMet8_FD_128883 | JGI IMG/M metagenome (GOLD analysis project Ga0183097, IMG submission 128883) | Microbial communities from bioreactor (seeded with sewage sludge) at Lawrence Berkeley National Lab, California, USA - Biofuel... | ecosystem: Engineered > Bioreactor > Anaerobic > Unclassified ... | reverse complement strand
CTTCCATCTGCATTTCAAACCCTACAAGGGCGTGGCCACAAAAGGTGCAGAAGATGTCGAAAAGAAACGACAGCTTGAACTAACAAAAAAGGCCGAAAAAGACGCTTTTCTTGCTGCCATGAGTCAGGAAGCACAACGTGCTTATGCCTATGGCCGCCAGGACGGCTATCAAAACGGTTACGATGATGGCTTTGATGATGGTCGAAGACAAGGTGAACGATTTCCCCGCGATTGGGCCACCCATTAAAACGACATAACTTTATGATGAAGGCAGGGCCGCAAGCCCTGCCTTTTCTTATTGTTCACTCACCAAACTTCATAAAGCCAAGGTTCTCGCTTTTCACCTGACGATGCTGCAAATCATAATCCGTTGGGTGATACGGATCATAGCCATAAACCTCTTCGGCCTTGATTTTCTGCTGATCCAGACGATTCTTCATGGTCTCTGCTTCCTGCTGCGCTACCCGGTCCATATACTGAGTACCCGTGACCTGTGCCCGGTCTGAACTTTCCACGGCATGCAATATCTGTTGATTGTTTTCCCGCTGCTTTTCGCCTAAAATGCCTTGTGTGTCAAGATGCAGTATCTCAATATCAGCCTGTTCCCTTTCTTGGATATTGCCAAAAATCCGCTGCATAAAAGCTGCCGTATCCGCATTCGCCTTATCCAGTGTCGTCTGTATCCGGCTGAGATAATCCTGCCCTTCTTTAGCTAATTTCCAAGTCTCCTGATCCATTTCCTGAAACGACTTATCCTCATGAGCCGGATGCACGGGACTGTCTTCGAATAGACCGCCGCTATGCTCTATGGATAAGGCAATGACTTTGCCATCGTCATCCAGCCCGACGCGGGCCAGGATACGATTTTTCAGGTTATCCAGACTGTTCTTCACGATTTCCAATGCTTCAGCCGTTTCCTTTACACTATCCATGAAACGCTTCAGGTCAAAAACATGATCCCCCGGATGAAGCACTGACCCACCATCGAAGAATCCGGCCTGTGCTGCCGGCGGACTGCAAAAAAGCAGCACTGCCAGCAAAGCTGCCATACATTTAGCGTGTTTCATTGATTTTCACCAGCCTTTCTTTCAGTTTGTCCAAAACTGCATAAGGCAAGAGCAGGATGACCCTGCATTTGATCTGCTGCATTCCGATAGGGCCTAAATAGCGCGAATCGAAAGAAATCCCGACAGGGTTCAGTAAAAGGACCTCATCCTCCGGAATTACCTGCCTTCCCGTTTCCAACTGCGGCAGGCCTGGCAGATGGTGAATTACGTAGGATTCATCACGAATCGTCAATGCATTGCCATATACGGTATAAACATCCCCTGGCAGTCCCTGCACCTGCTTCAAGAGCAGAAATCCTTGTTCCACATGCAATGCAGGTACATCTTCCGGCAATGCCGCAATAACATAATCTCCATACTTCATCGTTTGCCAAGGAACTACAAGATAAAGCCCGCGTGGTGCTGAATCGGTTGTATTTGAATAAAATACCGGTCCACATGCACATCGAACCATGGACAATAGCAAAAGCAGCAGCAAGAAGGCCAGCAGAAACAGCTTCAGCTTCCTCTGCTGTTTGAGATACCCACTACAATTCATAACGCCCTCCAATTGATTTCATGATGGATTTCGGCAGCCAGGCCGTCAAGAAGGCCATCGCCAGAAGCGAAATACAGAACAAGATATGCTTGACCATCTGCTCAGCAGTAATTGCCTTGCTCACGATATAGGTTCCGGACACATTGCCATTGACTTTATTGATATAATCCAGTGCCCATTGCGGCAGCGGCTCATCCCGTGAAAGACTATTCGGCCCGCCATTGTAACCCGCCAGGGCATAATTCCAATCTCCAAATTTCTCATAGAGATTGTGCATATAATGCGCAGCTGCATCCAATGCTTCTTCGGGATTGAAGGGATCTATCCCCCAGCCGGCTGCTGTATCCGGCATGAACTGGGCAATGCCTTCGGCCCCGGCACGGCTCACTGCATTCGGATCCCAATGGCTTTCCAACTGGATCTGCGCCAGGAACAGATTGACTGGCACATCATATTTCTCTGCTGCTGCCGTAGCCATGGCGATATACTCCGGCGGCCCATCGATGCCTCCTCCACTGCCAGTCTGCGTGACTGCCGGTGTCTCTGTCTTGAAGATATCCTGCGGCACTGTCGCATCCTTGATGCAGAACACGCAGAAACCAACCATGATTGCCATGACCAGAAGCTTCAAGGTCGAAGATACGAAATGGCCCAGAGTACCCTCAGCCAGGAATTTCGTAAAGCCCAGGACAGCGAAGGGGCCTGTAAAAAGATAAAGAATGGCTGAAAGATAAAAGCCTACATAAATGACCATAATGTAGCAGGCAAGCAGGAAATAGACAAAAATCGTCCCCCAGGTAAAGAGCAGAATTGGCAGGATGGAAGCAAGATTGCGAACGAAATCCATTCCGCCATAAGTTGCAATCTTGTTGAGTGCCGGTGTCATAAGAAACACACATTTCTGCAGCAGGAACTGAGGCTGGGCAATATTGTCCGCAATCATATAGGAATCACTCACGAAGGTTCCTGCAATCGAAGTAATAAAATTCAGGAAGAAGTCATTTACCAGCGTATTCCAGCTCATAAATACAAAGAACAGAAAGCCATACTTTATTGCCTTGGACGTAACCTGTACTAAAGAAAATTCCATACCAGCCACAAGGATTGGCAATGCCAGGTCAATGACAGCCAATATGAACAACAACGCCAACGCTGCAGTCTGTATGGCTTTATAGCCTTTGCCAATGGCTTCCACAATATTCTTAATGGAAGAATTGATGGTATCGCCAAGCTGATACATGGACTGAATGCCCCAAGGCAGCGATATATTATCCGAACCATGCTTGCCGCTCTGACCACCAGGCCCGACAATCGCACCGGTCAAATCCACACCCAGCGTCATAAGAATCGGCACTGGATCCGAGACATTGCCTTGAAAATAACCTTCCGGCCAGTATTCCACGTGGCAATGCGCTCCGCTGGAGTATCCTAACGGCCCGTCATAGGCATCGCCGCCGGTATAACCGATGATTGTGCCTTCTGTGACGTAGCCGGACTGGCATAGCAAAGTATCTCCATTGCAGTCGCCGAAGAGCAGATCCCCCTGCCCGTTTCCACCGCTGATGGTCACCCAATAAATGAAATTTCCACCTGCGCCATGCTCCACCATGCCACTAAAAGGCGCTGCAATCGGCGTTCCGGATTCTGTACCAATATCCACGCCTTTATGATAATAGCCATCCCGCAATTCCCAGAATGCTCCTGTGATTTCGCCACCGGGAAAAGGTGCCGCTGCAAAAGTTCGGACTGCCGGACATAATAACAGGATAAGCCCCAACACCATGAAAGCTATTTTTTTGATCATCCTCATCACATCCTGTCAGTTCCGGTTTTTCTGTGGTTTCCTGAAAGCTTCGCCTGAACGGATATTTTTATAATCTTCATTTTGATTCATTGCATGGTTCGCACCATCCATCAAGGCCTTGCCGATTGTACTGTTCGCAAACCTTTGCCTGGCCATCGTTTTACCAAAATTCTTGAGATAGCCCGTTCTTGTATCGGAACCGGGCATATTCTTTGCCAGATAAGAGGTTGCCTTTGCATTGCCATAGGTCGAGGCCACTTTTGCTGCAGCTGCAGTACCGCCGCTTGCTACAGCAGCCCCTGCCGTTGCAGCTGTACCTGCCGCCTGTCTGGCTCCGCCGATGACGCCGCCGGCATCCATCGACGGCTGACCATTCATAAAACCAGCGGCCAGATTCGGCAGCTGCCACATTAAAAATGCCATCGTAGCATATTCCAGCGCATACCGCATAAGCTCAGCAAAATCTGGCAGCTTGCCAGATTCCCAGGTAGGAATCATATCTGCTGAACCGACGCTTGTAAAAAGACCCAGCAAAAAGAACATGATCATAAGCTTCACACCATAGGCAAACACTGCAGATACAACCCGCTGGAACAGAAACTGCGTATATTTCAAGGCACCAAAGGGCAGCAAAATCACCGCCAATGCCGCAAAGACATTGAATTCAATTTTCGTGATAAGGACCTGCAGTGCCATGAAAAAGAATGCAGCCAACGTAACCAGAATATAGATGACATACATTGCAATCAGTCCCAGGCCGCCAATGAGCGCTTTTGTCACCGAAAGCTCATGGAAGATCGTCTTGCAGGCATTGAAGCCAAGATCAATGATCGAAGATGGCTGAATCACACTATCCGAAACCGGCACACCAGCTGCAGTGAGCCCGGCATACTGGAAAGATACGAGGATTGCATGATTGATTTCACCAAAATTCATGATAAAGAACATGAAGAAACTGATCTTCATGACTTTGCTGATGACCTCGGACATTCGCAGCTGACCGCTGTACAGTGTCCAAGTCACGCAGATATCGATGATGCCCAGCAGCATGATCAGCTGGAACGCATGCGGTTCCAATGCCTGAAAGCCAAAGATGCAGTGCTTCTCAAAGAAAATGAGCAGATTATTGAAAAAATGCACATCTGAAAAATCCAATGTTCATCACCAGTCCTTATAGCCGCCATATTTGGCCCATGGATCATCGATGGCTGGTGCAGTCCACTCAGACTGCAGTGCCTTATGCCAGGTATCGATGGTCGTATCGCTTGCCTTGGCCGATGCTTCAGCTGCAGCCTGCTGATTCTTTTCCTTCGTGACCTCTGCCTGATTCTTCATTGCCTGATTTTGCACAGATAGCGCCTGAATGGACGTATTGATGGTGTCAATATGTGCCTTTTCTGCTGCGATTTGATTGCTGATCTGTGCAGCCTGCTTCTGGCCTTCCGGTGTCTTATTGAGTTCCAAAAGATCAGCCAGACGCTTCTTCGACTCTTCCAACTCCTTCATCAATGCGTGATAGGATTCCACATTCTTCTGGTTCTGCATGGAAAGAACTTCCTGAATCGAGGTATCTATGCTGCGTTCAGCCAGGAAGGTCTCTTCCCCCTGCTTCATACTTGGAAACACTTCGTTCCACCATACCCGCCAGTCTCCTTCTTCCGACAGGATGCCTCCCTCTTTTGTTGCCTGCGTCACCTTTTCTATACTGGCCTGAAACGCATCTTTATAGCTTTGCAGCACCTTTTCCGGCAGGCTCTCCAATTCCTTGAGCTGCAGTTCTATCTGCTGGGCTGTATTTGTGACAATCTTGATGCTTTCCATATAGGTCTTCAGCTGCTGCATGATGTTCTGATCATCGATGACTGGTATCGCCGCCGAAGCCGTCATGGGTATAGCCAAAAGAATGCCGGATAAACTAAAAACAACAACCGCTTTTTTCATCTGCTGAATATCGATTACCACCTCAAGCTCCCCTTTCAAAAAAGTGGTCCATAATGGACCACTTCAACCATAATTTTGGACATAATGCTGCCATTCCTCAACAAAGCCTTTATATTCAAACCATTTCCGTATGAACTGCTGCCGGCCAAAATTCTGCAGGATCTGATCCATTGCCTGCTGGTCCTTCTTCGCGGTAGCCGTGACAAACGGGATTTCTGCCGGCTGCAGAGCCAGACGGAAGATCCGGTTCCCCTTTTCTGAGGAATAATAGTAATCCTGTTTTGGTGTCATATTCGCAATGATATCGATTTGACGTTCATTGCAGTTGAATAAGTGGTACAGCTCCTTATTCTGCTCCGTATTGGCCTGCTTATTCGGCAGATAGATACGATTCGGACAGTTATCCATGACCGTAGACAGGAGCTCCGGTTTATTTGCCAAATCGGATAGATTCTGCGTGGCGAAGATGATGCTGGTATTTTTCTTACGCATGTCCTTGAAGTACTCCCGCAGTTTTTCCTTGAACATCGGGTTATCAAAGAACAGCCAGCACTCATCCAGCCATATGGCGGATGGACCGGCAGCCGTTTTCAGCTTCCGTTCAATGCGATGGAACAGATAATCCAGCGTTGAGGGAACAATGGCCGGCGTAGACATGAGGGTTTCCATTTCATAGACCTGCCAGCGGCCAGTTCCTGAAATATCCTGATGGTTATCAAAGAGACGGCCATAGCTTCCCTTACTGGTCAATGGCTTCAATGCCTGCCGGATTTCCTGATCCTGCACCATCTGGCAAAAAGTCGAAATCGTACGCTGCTCAACAGGGAATTCCCGAAGAGATAACAACGCTTTCCAGACAAAATTATCCTTGGACGGCGTAATGGCTACATTTTTCTGGCTCAGATAAGCCAGCAGCCATTCCTTTGCCCATTTGATTTCATTCTCATCTTCAATGCAGGCCAATGGCTGAAAGGACAGCTCCCCGGTCCCCTCAGCCGCGATATTATAGAAATTCCCGCCAACCGCCATGGTCAACGCCCGGCTGCTGGCTGCTTTATCAAAGATAAAGATATTGCTGTCAGGATATTTCAAGAAATGGGCTTCCAGTGTATTCAGCAAAACCGACTTGCCTGCACCGGAAGGCCCACAGATCATCGTATGCCCCACGTCACCGACATGCAGGGACAGCCGAAACGGCGTGTACCCGGTCGTATCCGTATAGAGCAATACAGGCCCCTTTAAGTAATCATTCCTTCTGTCTCCTGGCCATGTTGCCGTGACCGGGGCAAGGTGACAAAAATTTAGGCTGTTGATGATAGGCCGTCGGATGTTGGCCCGATAGCAGCCAGGAATCGAACCCCACCAGGCTTCCATGCTGTTGTCGGATTCGATATAGCCGGTATAGCCCAGCGAATTGATAGCTTCCAATACTTTGTTCGCTTTATCAGCACAATGCTGCGCATGCTTATCGAATACCAGCATGGTCATCGTATAATAACCATAGGCTACAGCATCCTGTCCCAGTTCCTGTAATGCGGCTCCGGCATCAGCCTTGTTGGATTCTGCTGTTTCATCCTTAGCATCATCCATCTTTTCCTTCAGCACAGCTTCACGCACCTGAACCCAAAAGCTCTTGATCTGCTGATTCCAGCGCTGCCGGAAATCACGAAGCTCCTGCTGCGCATCCATCTTCGACATGCAGATGAACCGAGATACCCAACGATATTCCAGGTTCATGTTATTGAATACATCAAAGACGCCCGGCGAAGACATCGGGGGAAAATCCAGGATAGTGACTGCCTTCATATACTGTTCATCCAGCTTCATTTCCCGGCCGCTGAGTACAGTGCTGTCACAGACATAATCCGTAATATAGTTGAGCGGATTGATCTTTACATCAAACCGTTTAGTGGAAACCGTTGAATGCAGATACGATACGGCTTCCCCAGCACTCAGCGGACGGATTTCCGGAAACCAGATTTTGAGCATATCTCCGATAAGATTCACATTGTTGATGAATTTCTCCACGGTTTCACAATACACACGCATATCCGCCTGATTCTTACCCTTGTTCCGGGCATCGGCAATGAATGCATCCGTGATACGGGATTTCAAGAGCTGCGGCGGCTCCAGATAGACCGTGAAATAATAGTCCGTCTCAAAATGTTCCTGCCCGGCGTAATATTCTGCCCGTTCGTCCTCCATCATCTGCACGATAGGAACGGAGACTGCTGCTGAATCATAGCCGCTTGCAACATGCCGCTGTGCCTCAAAATACAGCACATAGCCTGTTGGCAGATTCTTGATGATATTATTGACGGCAGCATTATACTGCATGAGATCCAGCGGTGTAGAACTGTCCATATCCGGACCACGGAATTCATAGATTGCCATCATGGAGTGGTCCTTGCCATGCACGATGCCGGTATCCTCATCGACAAACGCCCAAGGAAGGAGATACTGCAGCCTTGGTTTTTCCTTGAATACACCAACTTCCTGGGAAAACCGCTGCTTCTTTTTCTTAAAAAACAAAACACCCGCCACCTTTAGCGATAATAATAATTTTTATGTTCCCGTGCCCGTAAAAAGACCAGATGGAACTGCGGATCCTGCTGTCCGAGATAACGGAACAGATAATGCAGCGCAACCAGGACAAAGATAACTGTCCAGGTCTTGAAGAAGATTCCCCCCAGCACACCCAGCAGGATTTCTGAAATAAAGAGATTTCGGGGTACTCCCATCCAGTAAAGCGGCTGTACCAGGGAACGATGGATTGGAATCTCATAGCCTTCCGGCAGCTCTTCTACATTCCTCATGGCTGCATCGCCGCCATGATGGTAAGTCCACCAGCAGAATCGCTGATGAAGTCCATGAAATTCGGTGCGAACAAACAGATGGAAATGGCCAGGATGAGCACGATGAACTTCTGCGTTCCACCGCCAGCATGACCAGCAAACAAGGTAATGGCCGCTCCGGCGATGCCCATCGCCCCCAAAGTCATCGGCAAGGGGCCGGTCAGCTGATTGGCAAGTGATGTAAAGAATTTCGTCCAAGGCCATTGGATATCCTGACCGCCAGTCAGGGACTTCGCAAAGGCTGCACTGCAGCTGCTGGATAAAAATACGGTAAGTGCCAGGGACTTTTCCCAAAGTGCTTTTTTCAACATAATAGATTCCCCCTTAATTTGAATGTGTTCCAATATGATGCAGGATGTACCGGTCTTCTCTGCTGTCATAGCCATCGACCTCAATAATATCATTGACGATACGGCTTTTCCGGCCATCCGGCAGTTCCACATGGGCAATAGAGATAACAACATCTATGGCTTCGCCGATGAGTTCCTTCAGATCACCGGCAGCATCCGGATCTTCCTGCGCCAAAGATTTGATACGTGTAAGTCCTTCCTCTGTCCCATTGGCATGCACAGTACAGGCTCCGCCTTCATGCCCGGTATTCCAGGCTTTGAGCATCGTATAGGCTGCCCCGTCCCGGACCTCACCTACAACGATACGGTCTGGTGAGCGCCGCATACATTCCGCCAGAAGACGTGTCATATTGTACTTGATGCCATCCTGGCCTGTATCCTGCTTCGTGAACATCGGGCTATAGTCATCCGCCGGACATTGCAGCTCCGGCAGATCCTCCAGACTGATGATGCGATGGTACGGCGAGATCTCTGCAATAGCAGCAAGGATTGCATTCAGGAACGTAGTTTTCCCGGTTCCTGTACCACCGACAATCAGGATATTCTTGCGGCTTTCTATGGCTTTTTCGATATAGGCCTTGTAGGCATTGTTCAGCACCTGATTCTCCACATAATCTTCCAAAGAAAAAATCTTGACTGCCTTCATGCGGATATTCAGCTGCGGCTGACGCACGATTGGCGGAATCTCTCCCTGGAAACGTGCCCCATAGCCCTGAATCTCTGCCGATATCGATGGAATGTCCTCATTGACGATTTTCCCGATCTGCCCGGCAACCAGTTCAATGACCGCCTGAACCTTAGCCGGCTCCAGGTAAATCCTTGTCTTGATCTTGCCTTCCCGATAGGATTCATAACGGATGAAGCCATCATCATTCACATAGATTTCGGTGATGTCTTCCCGATTCAGAAGCTCGACCACGGGCGCACCCAGCATGACATCAAAATTCGGATTACTCCCCATAAGCAGTTTCCTTTTCCCCATCCGGATCTTGTGGCTCTTCCTGCATTGCCTGTTCCGCCGCCTGTTCAATGCCCGGATGATTTCCTGCAAAAACATTGTATAGATCGATATACCGGTTGATTTCTTCTACACATGCTGTACTTTCCAGCTTTTCCTTGGCAGATAAAATTGCTCCGATCAGGATAGCCGGCTTATCCGCTGGAAAACCTGTTTTCTTGATCAGATAGACAATCCGGGCCATGCGTTCCGCTTCAATATCCTTGCGCACCTTTTTCATCTGCAGCTGCATAGCTTCCTGCTGCTGCCGCAATGTCGTGAATTTCTTTTCCAGTCGGCATAATGCTCTTCGGCCTGTCATTTTTCTCCTTCCCTTCCCGCAGTCTCCTGCCAGATAGGCTCAGCACTTTTCTTGACGGGCTTTGCCTCTTCCCATACAGGTGACTGTTGTTGTTTTTTCCTTTTCGGCTGCTGCCCTGCCAACAAAGCCTCACGCTCCGGATAAGGATTGTCACGGATGACATCGCTGACTGCCGGGGCATCTTTGAGCTTCGTGAGGAAAAAGTCATTTTCATAGTATTTGACCTTATCCGTAAGGATTGGCGGGCTGCCGCTCGCAATCAATATTTCCTGGTCCCCCAGTCTTTTCAATTCATCGGCAGTCATCAAGGCTCTGGATGTTGCCGACTTGGAATACTGCTTATTCGAAAAGAATCCACTGTCGGATACACTTTCCACCAAAATAGTCTTATTGCCCAGCAGAGATTCTGCATATTTCCCGGTATCATTGTCATTTGGTGAATAAAAGATCTGCAGATGGCAGTTCATGAGGATCTGATTATCTTTGCCGTAAATGCCATTGATCTGCGGCAGTCCCTGATTGATCAGGAAAACCTTCATGCCATAACCCGCAATATAGGAAAGTGTTGCTGCAAAGGACTGCAGATTTCCCAGCGAAGAAAACTCATCCATGAGAAATAAGCATTTATGCCTGTAAACCGTCTTCGCCTGTCCATTCTCATAGGTTCCAATCTTTTTAGCATGATGCTTGACCATCATCTCAAAAAACAACCGGAAGATTGGCGCCAGACGCAGCAGGTCGGATGGCGGTGTCACCAGATACAGAGAAACCGGCTTTTTATAATTCATGAGATCATCTATACAGAAATCACTCACAATCGTATTCTTAGCCAGGATTGGATCCAGATATTCCTTCAAGGCTGTATTGGCCGTGGAAATAATACTGCCGCATTCATTTTCCGGCTTGGATAAGATATCCACGAAATTCTGATAGATAATCGGATGTGTATTGGGGATATAGTCCAACGATGAAGCCAGTGGATACATTGCTTTCAAATCCCGGGCATCGAATTCCCGTTCCACATATTTTTCCTGAACCTTATCCCATTCCCGGATACGGATGCCCTCATCCGGCACATGCTCGAAATTCTGCAGTTCCTTCAAGGTTGCCAGAAACCCTTTGGCATTGACCTTTTGCTGCTCCTTGCAGTTTGGATGCGGCTTATCATAGACATTGCCTTCTTCATCACAGTATTCCATGACCGGATTTCCTGCCTCGTCGACCATCGGCACAATATTCGCTTTCAGGAATGATGCCACGCTGTAGAGTGTCGGTGCTGACGGATAATGCCCCGGATCAGCAAAGTGCGCATAGCGAAGATGCAGGATGACGACCATGATCACTGTCGCCGCGTTGCTGCCCCAATGGTCCAGTTTTCCCTTGCCTTCATAGTCAGCGAGGATGTAAGCGAGATTCTGAGCCGCCGATACTTCCTCGGGATTCCCAATGGGAATCTCGTCCAAAGGATTCCAGCGGGCTGAACTGCCGTCATCCGCTGTCGGTTCAAACTTGATGACCTTCTGCCCCATGCGCTTCCGGCAGCCTGCGGTAATCCCCCAGTTCTCACTTTTGATATCGTTGACAATCACGCTGGCTTTCCAGCCGCCAAGCAGAGTCGGAATGATCAATCCCACACCTTTACCGGTACGGGTCGGCGCAATGACTGCCAGATGCTTATTGGAATTATCCCGCAGGTAGAAATGCGGACAATGCAGATACAGCTGAAAAAGCTTTTTATGGAACCATACCCAGGGATAGACCGTAAAGGGGTTTTCCCGCCTGGCATCATAATCTGGCAGCAGGTCCAGCTTCTTTTGCACACGGCCTATCGCTGTCTGCAGTTTTTTCGGTTCGGCTGTTTCAGCCGTCAGCGTCCCCTGCAGGTGAAGCAGTCTTTCCATCAGTTGATCACGCTTTTTATCCAGGCGTTTATCATAGTCCATTTCCGCAAAGGAGACCTTCTCCTTTTTGATTTTGTCTACGGAACGAACGAAAGAGGTCAGACCGCGTACAAAAGCATTATCATAAAGGCCAACAACAACACCGCCAGCAGAGATGAGCTCCATATTCAGGATATCCTCATAGGCACCCCAATGCGCACTGCCATGGGAATCCAGTCGTCTTGGCGGCTGGACCAGCAGCAAGAGCAACAAACCAACGATAAAACCGCCAAACGCATAAAGATTCGTATGCTTGAAAAGTTCAGGGATATACGAATGCAGGCTGAAATACCATGAAAGATATTTCCATGGCAGATAATAAGGCTGGCCCTGCAAGATAAATGGTATCCCTAAGATACCGTCATACTGCAGCAACGCTGCGAATTTCTGCGTGGCAATCCAGAGTCCGCCGATGACCGGGCCCAAAAGACAGGCCAGACGAAAGAGATTATTCATCTCCATATTCCCCAATCAACAGATCCTGATTGATGAAGATACTGAATTGGAATCCAGGTTCAATCTCAACGGTTGCCTGCGCGTTTGCGTCTTTCTCCACCAGTGCCTGTCCCGTTTTGAGTATAGAGGATACAGCTCCCGCTACAGCTTCCTGTCCCGGACTGCGGTTATCGCTTCCGGAAGAATTCCCCGTTGCACTTTGCGCTGCCGCGCTCAAAAGAGCACTCATGAACGCTGTGCGGTATGCCTTTCCGCGATGGTCGTTGTATTTATCCATAAGGCCAGGATAGCCTGTGCCGTCAATGGCCTGCTGATCCGGAAGCGCTAGAGAAGCACCGCTCGGCAGGATGATGCGCCTAAAGACAACATTGATGCGCTTGCCACCGACATCTGCAGAACTACCGATGACCCGGCTGCCCTGCGGAATCAAGAGATGCGTTCCGGTCAGGCTGTCATAGATATTCTGCCGTACCTGCGCAACGACATCCCCATGCGCAACATCACTGGTGACTCCGGTCAGAAGTGTCGCCTGGATGACGGCCCCCGCACTTAAAACGTAGCTGCCCGCATCAACAACCAGGGAACTTCTGTAGGTACTTGCCATAGGATTTGAATAGGAGGCTGTCTGTACAATGCCGCTCCCCATCGATGCTGCATTAGCCAGCGGCTGCACGACACTTTTCTCGGCCTGCTGCTGCGAAATATTGGCCGCAACCTTAAAAGCCAGTTCACTGCTGTCCGCTGCTTCTTTTTCTTTGGCCGCAGCCTGTGCAGCGCTGCTCTCTCCTCGGCTGGCTGCTCCATTTCCTGTTGGCATGACCGGTACAGCAGCTGGCATTGAGGAAACGCCTGTCGTTCTTGACGTATTCACAGGCACTGCAGCCGAAGTACTTGGCGTCCGGCTGCCTTCACTTACGGTCGTACGTCCCGGACTATTCGCGGGTGTTGTCTGACCCGTATGGGGCGTTGCCGTATTCTGCTTCTTATCCTTATCGATATCACTGTATTTATCCGGCAGTTTATCTGCCGGCGTCGCAGCACTGACCGGGCCGGATAATGCCTTATCCGAATTCCCTTTACCACTGCCGCCTAAAAACACATTGCTCGCTATGGCTGACACGGCAAAAAGAACAGCTGCACCGCCGGCCACCATAATGGCCTTCTTCTTGATTGTCTTGGCCTGTTCTTCCGGCTCTTCATCATCGGTATAGGAAATATCTGCATCTGTTTCCTTTTCCTCAGCTTCTTCCAGAAAGTCATCTTCCTCCAGCCCATCCTCAGGCTTTTTTCGCTGGAATAGCTTCTTCAATTTTTCAAACACAAGCATCACACCACCTTTTTAAAAATCCCTTGCTTCTGCAGCCGTTTTCTTTGGCAGGATGTCTACATACTCTTTTGCTGAATACTGCAGTCTTGCATGATCGAATACACGGTCCGCAATAAAGTAACCATATCGGATGCGGTAGTTCACCAAGGTCAATTTCTGTTTTTCCTTATCGTTCACGTGATAGAGGACCGGCAGATCGTATTTATTGGATTTCGGTATCTGGATATAAGTCCGCACCCCATCATCGAAGACCTGCAGCGGATACAGATTTTTCTCTGCTTCATCACTGCCATGCAGCTCATAGCCGTGATTCATGACCTTGACAAGGGTTTCCCCTTTTCGTTTTTCTGTAAAGATTTCTTCATAGGCTTTTTCTTCTGAACTTTTCGCGGACTCAGCCTGATAAACATCTTCTGGATAACGCCAGCAGACCATAGGATTATATGTACCAGGATCTGCCAGCAGCTTCAGATGATATGCCCGCTGATTCGTCGTCAAAATAAAATTCGTAGAAATCCCTGTCGCCTTCGGCTTCACAAAAACATGCACGGTACCACCAATCTGTGCGGTTTCAACCAGCCAGCGTGAGGTGTCCCCGGCAATGATATCCGTAACCTTTTCATCTGTATGCAAAATGATTTCTGAAGCATGTCCGACCTGGGTATAGACTTCATACAAACTGCCATCCGTATAGGGATATTCAATCTTTGCCCCGATGCTTACCGCATCTTCGACCGTATAGAGTGCCGGTGCTGCCAAAACAGTTGTACTCATAGCCTGCATCGCAGCAGCCACAATCCATGCCGTTTTCCATTTTCCCAGCTGCATTATGGACGACCTCCTTTCTGCGTATCCTCGGTTTCACTTTCTTTCGTAAGCGTCAGGTCCTTGATTTTCATGCCCAGCGGATTGATCAGAAGCTCTTCTTCTTTGCTCTGCGGTTCAATGGTAATGGAAAACAAAGCTACATAGCCGACCTTCCTGCCCGTAGCTGTCCCGCCAATGGAGAATTCATCTTCGACCCAGCGCACCTGATAGGTTGCTTTCGTTCCCGGCTGCAGCTGAATGGATTTGATCTGCGGCTGCACCGTCATATGCCCCAGCTTGGCAATAGGATTCTCTTTGCTGACCAATGCACTGTACTTCTGCGCTGCTTCATTCGTCATAAAATGCTTGGCTTTATTCCAGTTCGTCTTATACTGTACGGGATCCAGCGGTATGGTACGGGTATCCGCAATGAACTCTGCCATAAACGCTTTGAGCTCTGCTTCCTGTGGCTGATAATTCGTTGCCTTGAGCTGGCCGCCAGTCTCTACCTGTCCCGTTGCATTATCTACCCGGACCACATATGTTTTGTAGTTTGCGGTCACTGCAATAAAAATAGTCGCAAGCACACAGACAATCAGGAGCCCGATGTACAAGAGATTCCGTTTTTTTGCCACATCCTTATCCAATGCCAGATTGTATAAGTCCGTCTGAAATCTTCCGGCCGCCTTTCGATCAAACAAAGCCGTTGGCTCCCCCTTCGGGAAAAACCTTTTCTGTGATTCCACTTTTCTTCACCTCTCTTAGAATAATATTATTATATATTAGGTAAAATATAATTTCAATAGCATAAGTTAAATATCTGATATTTTCGTTATATTTCAAGGTTATTTCGTATTATAATAACCATAATTATAATATTATTCATTTACTTTTCAGCAAAAATAAACTATACTATAGCCAAAAGATTCCGGGCTGCAACGAGCCCCAAAACACATAATGCGCATTTACAGAAGTCTCGGTGAGACTTCTCTGCGCCAAGCTCCACTTGGATGGAAGAAGCCGCATACTGCGGACGGCTGCGCCGTATTGGGCTGTCTGACGACAGCCGGAACATCAAAAAACAGCCTGGGAAGCTTTTCCCAGACTGCATGAGGCAATCCTATGGCACATTTCTATTTTGAGAATACACCACATGGTGTACGAAAAGACGGAACAAAACTGAATACGCGAACACATGCTGAATATATCTGCCGTGAAGGCGAATATGCGAAGATGAAGGACCGCGAAGAAGATCTTGTTTTCAAGACTGCCGGCAATATGCCCGAATGGGCCGATACACCGATGGATTTCTGGGAGGCTGCAGAACTGCACCGCCGCAAAAATGGACGTGCTTACCGGGAATTTCGCTTTGCCCTGCAGGAAGAATTCACCCTCACAGAAAACATAGAACTTGTAGAAAAGCTGCTGATCGAAACGGGCATCCATGAGCAGCATGCCTATACCTATGCCATCCATGATAAAACAGCAGCATTTGATGCTGAACATCACAACATCCACTGCCACCTGATGTTCTCTGAAAAAACGATGGAAAAGAATCGCCCGTTACCTGCTGAAAAATACTTCAAGCAATATGCAGAAAACACCCAAGGCAAACCGACTCAGGGCTATCGGACCAATGCCTATTTTGCACAGACAGAAACCACCGTCCATTTGCGCAAACGATGGGCTGAACTCGTAAACAAAAAATTCGCCGAAAAAGGCCTCGCCTGCCGTATCAGCGAAAAGACGCTCTATCAGCAAAAACTTGAATTAATTGCTGCTGGCAAGACAGAAGAAGCTGAGCTCCTCAACCGCACCCCTGCCCCACACCTTGGAAAGGCTTATCGCAACCCTGTTATAATGGGAAAAATCCACGAACAAATCCAGCAGACAGATCAGGCCGCAGACGAGGATGTTCCTGCCCAAAATCCTGATTTTTCCACACTCGATTCCCAGGAACAAACCATACGGCTTTTTGCCAATGATGTCGTCATCCGGCAGGTTGCCCGGCAGATCCAACAGGAACGGCAGAAACTGCTGCAGGAGCTTGCCAATCGGCAGGCTGAAGAAGAGGCGGAACGTATCGTCCAGGAGCCTTATGCGATTACTTTGGAAGATATCTATGGCTATGCCCAAAAGCAGGCCAATAACTTCAGACAGCAAGCGGCACAAAAGCTGCAGGAATATTTGCTGCTGAAGCGCTCGATTGCTACAGAAAAGCAGCTGCATTCCCAAACCGAAGAACAGTTCCTCGGACAGGAATATATAACAGCAAAAGGCCGTTATGCTGCCCTGTCACAAGAATTGTCTGCTTTAGAAGAATCTGCGGCCAGCCTTTTCGGTAAAACCGACCAGATAGATGAGCTCGCACTTTATGCCATGCAAATAGAAAAAATCAGGAAACAGCGCAGTCAGCGTAGCAAGCAATTATATTCTTTCCGCAGAAAAATCCAAGGCCCGGAAAAAGAAAAATTCGCCCAAATCCTGAGCGAACTCACAAAAGAAAACGAACAGAAAATCCTGCAGGCCAAAGCTGTTTATAGGGAGTATTTACAAAACAAAAAACAAGCTGTCCGCTACACGGAACTTCAGGATAAACTGGCTGACGAAGACCATTCCTTGCTGATCTATTCCAGGCAGATTCCCCGCCTGCTCAATCGCTCCTGCCGCATCAACGGCACACAGCCAGTTCGCAGTCTGCAAATCATAGGCTATATGGGCGATTCCTACGCACTTTTAAATCAACCTGGGCAGCATGCAACTGCCATAAAAATCGGTGATCCGATTACACGCGGAACCGTTCCACGTTACCAGTTGACATTCCAAGGGCTTCCTGATAAAAAACGTACACGCTGGATTGTACAAAACGTGCAGGAAGATAAAGATGCGCAGACAAAAAAAGCAGCGGTTGTACATCTCTACAACCGCTGCCAAAATTCAACACAAAATGTTTCTCCACGACAGGCTCCCACACGTCTACATCCGGCAATAGAACAGGCTGCTCAAAACAGGGAAAAAATCGTTGCTGACAAGATTGCCAGTATTGCCGGCGATATGCTGGAATATAAGGACAGAAGCGGTCGATTCAATCTGCGTTGGAATGAGGATAGCCTTAGAGACAAAGCTGTGCAGGATGAGCAGAAGATTTATCAGGGATGGGCACTATAAATCAGCTCATATTTCATTTTAAATACAATCCCTACTCCCCTTTAAAATAATACAATCTCGCTATGTCTATTTTTTCTCATCAGCTCTAAACAATTTGATAATGTTTTCTAAATGCTCTCGCTCCGCAATTTCTTTGCCAGCTGCATAAATACAGATGGCCGTTTGTTCTGGATTATCGGCTGAAATAGTTGTCCATTTATGCTTATCCGTAGAATACTGTACAAATTCCGGAACCGCGCCTCCTCTATAGCCCGGACTTTTCATCATAATATAAAATAATTTTTCTGTCGTAGTGTCTGTATCCTTCCGATAAGAACCAATCGTCACCGCATAACGAAATTCCTTACGATCCCCGCGATCCCAATCTTTTTTAATTGATTTTAGTCCCAGATAGGAACATGCATAGTTTGTGTAAAATATAACCAGTTTATTTTGATCACCATCGAAATAATATTTTTCATCATGACATATAATGGAATGCTTATCTGAGTACTGTATGTTCTCATGCTTATCATTAGCGGTTACCGCCTCACTTTGTTTATTTGGTTCAGCTAAATCACCCTGACCCACATTTTCTCCGCCAAAACATCCGCTAATAACTGACATCATCAATATCAGCAATAAACACGTTATCAGCATAGCGTTCCTCTTCATTTTGCTATTCGCCTCCATTGAGTATGTTTTTTAATAAATCGATCTTGACTGATTACAAGAGCGTATCCATTCGCAAATAGCACTTATATAGTCACATCGCTTCATCGTCTGCGGATGCCACACGCGCAGCACATCGATTCTCTGTCCTCTTATCCATCCTTCTCCTGCCAACCAAGCCATATTCTTCTTACCTATTTTCTTCTTTTCGTTGATGTTTACTGTAAATTCATCAAATATGACCCCATTGTTCTTTATATAGTCATCATAATATTTCCCGGTATAAAAAATCAGGATGTTGGGGCGGATGATTTCTATCTCTTTGCGCAACATCTTTAATCCACCGATACAATTCTCCTTCATCGAAGGACTGCTCGTATCGGCATATTTTTTTGACTTTTCGGCTTCATTACATTTTATGAAATTTGTCATTGCAATATGTTCTGCACTGTCATCGCCAAAAATTTTAAGGACGATTCCACAGGTATAACGCCAAAAAGCCGATCTTTTATTCCACAAATGCTCCCTTGTGCTCTCAAAAACCTGCCAAAAATTGCCGTAGTCCTCCCCTAGACCATTCCCAATGGCATTTTTGCCAACGAATAAAATTCTTGGTTTTTGCCCTGGAGGATTACAAAAATCATCCCCTACCAGCCATGCACTAAGTGGCTTAGAAAGATAAATATTTCCCCCTCGGCATCGATCACAAATATCTTTGTTTTCGTCAAAAATCTTCTTATACATCTCACAAAGCTCCTGCTCTACTTGATTAGCCATACTCAATTCCTCCCTTTTTCATAAACCATCAGCATCGCCTTAATTTTTCGAATCAACTCCTGCTTAACAATTTCTGGTGCCAACACCTTAATATGATCTGCTCTCTGCAATAGCCAATAATAAAGTCCCTCACTATTTGTCGTTTTGATACATGCTTCATAGCCGTATATGTTTCCTTTTTCTGCTGAAATCTTAGTTATCCGAAGATCCTTCTCTGCAAAGCTATCCATGATATCATTTACCATATACTCAGGAAAAGCTATTTTTATTTCCAGCTCATCCCCGATAAAGTTATAAACAGAATGCTGAATAAACTCTGCCATTTTCTTTGCAGCATCTCTTCCTAAAATATCAATAATTGACTTTCGACCATCAGCTGTCTCCATGATTTTTCCTATACGATCCAAACGATAGAAACCAAGATTTTGATATTTATTATAATTACTAACTCAAACTTCGCACATCCCAAACAAGCCTGCAATAATGCATAGCAAGGGAATGTGACTCCTTAAATGCCAACATCATGCACAGTGTTTCAAACAGTTGTGCCATAAGAATGGCAGTTTTTCTAAGAAAGAATTAAGCATCTCATCCAGTTCTTTTTCCATGAAAAGCATTCGTTCCTTTATCCTGTCAATGAATTTTTTCAAAATCAATAGCAACGCGTCCATATAACGTAAATCTTGCAGCTCATCATACGAGGCAAAAAACAGATCACCAATGCTGCGTTTATCTGCATTTCGGCGCTGCTCCAGCGACAACATCGTGTAACGAGCAAAGACAATGGAGACATGAGCCGTCATGGCATCATAAGACATTGTCCGGTTTTCTTTCCCCAGCTTCAGGAACGATTTGCACATCTTGAAAAAGACTTCAATATTCCAGCGCTTACCATAAGTCTGAATGATTTCTTCTTCTGACAGATTGACATCAGTCGAAGCTAGGATGAGATACTCCTGACGGTTATTCTTGTTCCTTACGAAGACTAATTTCACCGGTGTTGACATTGAGTCTTTTACTGCTTCAACTTCTACAGAAAGCAGGAACTTGGCACGCCCACGACGTTTCGTAGCAGCACGGAAGATAGCTGGCGCGCTTTGCATTCGGCCATTGTAACGGAAATGGATGGTCTCCGATTTCTTGACCATGGCAATAACGTCGTAGCCGATTTCCTTGATTTGAATCAGCGAAATCGGCGAACAGAACCAGGTGTCAAAGAGAACATACTTAGCTGGAATTTCGACTGCTTTCGCCTCTTTCAGAAGCGTCTGGAGTACGCTGGTTGCTTTAGTCTGTGCCAGCTTACGTTGCTTACCGCCATTACTCCTGGCATCAACGCCAACGGACGCTTCCTGCAGACGGTTTTCACGGTTGGCAGAGGAAAGCAGGCAATGACTGAGCGGAAGGAATGAATTACCATCACTCCATCCAAGCGTCAGCATGCGGAAACCTTTGGTATATTTGTGCTCCACATGGTCATAGACCTTTGCCAGCAGCTCAACCTTCTTGGAACGAGATCTGCTGAAAAGAGAATCATCGATTATGAGCACATTGCGACGACTCTCATCCGTAAGCGGAGCAATTTTATGGATAACAGCAAAGCCCAGCTGAAGCGTAAACTTACGCCAGTTGACACTGCAGGAGTTCATGAAACGGTAAAACGTATCTTTGGCAAAGGGGAGAGAGGGCAAAGTCTCTTTCTCCTTCTGAAAAAACGATTTGTTGCTGAATGCATTTTCACAGGCAACCTGAAATACCGTTTTTGCTGAAAATCCGCGTACTTTATATGCATTACAAGATCTGAGAATCTTGCTGACATGGAATTCTTCAAGAAAATGCGAGATTTTTGAAGAAAGGAGTTCACTGGAACGATGATGATGTGCTACAATATTCATGGCATAAGCCCTCCGTTTGTGTTATGGATTTTTGTCACTTTCATTATACAAAGCGGAGATGACTTATGCTATTTTATTTTGAAAAAGTTGATTTAAGAATTAATGGACCGTTTCACAACTGCGAAGTTTGAGTCACTTAGATACAATTGATAATCTGACTGTTCTGCCATTTCTTCATTCCCCATACGCCCTATCCATAAAATGGGAGTATGCTGTTTTTTTACGATAGGAATAAGCCGCTTAATAAAAGTTGCACGTCCAGAGTAAGACAAGATAACTGCGACATGGTTTCTATCCCCCATTAAAGCCTGGCGACGCTGCTTATAATCATCATCTTGACAAGTAACTTGCCTTCCTATCGACAACATCTTATCCTGAAAATTTTCCGCTGCATTAAAATTATGAGCATGCGTATATATATCAATGCATAATGCCTTTTCTAATACCATTACAATATCTAAAAGACTATCTAAATTTAGGAAGTTATGAGTATCTCGAATGGTTTTCTCATAGAGCAACATTAATTTCTCAGCAATAACTCGTTGACTATCTTCTCCTGAAAATGGATAATTGATATCAATACCTATAGAGTCCGTAGTCTCCTTGCATTCCATCAGCTGTATTCGCAACTCATTAAAACCGTTGAGTCCTAGTTTTTTACAGAATCGATGAATCATAGATTTTGAGACAAATGTTGCATCCATTAATGCCTTCATGCTCATATGAGCTACTGTTTCTCGATGATGTAAAACATACTCAGCCAACTGGTGCTCTGTTAGCGTAAACCGACTACAATATCTGATTTGATGTATAATATTCATACTCTATTACCTCTACCTAATAGTAGCACTTGATGATAGTTTCTTGAACTGTAGTAGTTGTAGTGGTCAAGAAGATTTATAACATTTTATGATAAATTTATTTTTATAGTCCTTTTCTCTCCAACCATCGGAAAAAAAATAATATAATTATCACAACCGGAACAATTACCCCCCAATGGTTTATACCAAGAACTTGCGGCACAGTAATTTTCCCGTAATCTCCCCATGTTAAAACAGTCGTTTTTAGATAAGGAAAGACTTCAGCATAAATACCCGCACCAAATAACATTCCTATAATCCCCCATAATGCATCAAAATGCCCCTCACCTACCGCTCCAAGTGAAGTCCCTGGGCAATAGCCAAGTAATCCCCAGCCAAGTCCAAACAATAAAGCACCGATAACAACACCGCCCGCGAAGAGTTCCTTGAGCTCCTGCAGCGACCGGGTACCACGGTCCCCAATGTTGTAGTAACTGTAGTCACCAAAAGCGATGACCGGCTTGCCCGCGGCAATGGTCGGCACATAGGCCGAGGTATGGAGCGTGTAGCCCAGCAGACGGTCCGGTTCCCCCGCCTGGTAGGACGGCTGCCAGATATAGGCATTGTTATTGTCCTTCAGCTTGCGAAGTGCCGAAAGCGTCTGGTCATTCGTGATGAACGAGGCGTTCTTGCGGTACGGGCGCTTGAGCGAATAGACCAGGTTGATCATATCGTCAGCGGAAATGTTCGCGGTCGAAGTGGTCACGCCTACCTTCGCGCTCGTGAAGAGTCCGGTCGGCTTATGCTTGCCATCGCCATTGAGGAAGGCGTCCTCCTCGGCGTTGCCGATGGCCTTGCCGAACTGGTCGATGATATAGCTTTCCAGGCCAAAGGCGTTATCGTAGAGAAGCTCCTCCGTGATCTTGATGGCCACATGCAGCTTATACGCATCCATGAGGATCTGGTCGAAGGTCGCGTCACCGAAGGTAAGCGCCCCGCCTTCCTCAATCCAGGATGCGGCGGGCTTGGTGGCCGCGAGGTTGATCTTGTGCTCCCCGCTGGTCGTGATGGTCGTAGCCAGGCCGCGCATGATGTTCTCCTCATTCAGCACATCGATGAGCCTGCGGTCATATTCCTCCGGCACCAGATAGCCGCCATTGGTGTCTACCCCTTCCTGCAGGACATTGCTGACCTGACGGAAATTCGTGCGGAGAGCCTGCAGCATAGCTTTGCGGTATTCATCCGACGCACGGCCCGTCTTAGTTTCCAGGCCAGCCTTGCCGGGCTGATTCGTAAGGGGCTGCGCCTTCGGCTGCGCGAGTTCCGCGTCAATGTTTGCCTGCCGTTCCAGGCGTTCAATGTCTTTCCCAAGGTCGACAACCTCCTGCTCCATTCTGTCATAGGCAGCCGCATCTTCTGCCGAAAGCTTCCCATCTGGGTCCGTATGGGCCTCCAGGAATGCTTTCGTCTGTTCCCAAAGCTGCCCTCTTTTTTCACGCATCGCTAAAATCTTATTCATATACCTATCCCTCCAAAAATTGTTATTCTTCTCAGTTCGTGCTATATTAAAAGAACAGAAGAACCGTCTTCTCTCATACGACGGGCGAATGTAGGCGTATGAGCAGTAGGCATGGATGAGTTATATCCCTCACCATGTGCACTTGATGGTCCTTCTGTTTTTTAATGTGGAAGTAAATCCAGTCTCTGTTTCAATGCTTTTGCATCGACTCGATTATCCAGTTCTGGCTTTTTGAACTTGTCGAGCAGCGAGTTGGTGACTGCTGCCCGGGAAAACATCATGGCTTCGATTTCATCCGCCTGTCCATCGGCAGTGTTTCCATCAAAGAGAATGCTGTCGGCAAAGCCCAGTTCCACGGCTTTCTTGGCATTCATCCAGGACTCTGCATCCATGAGATTTGCGATCTTGCCGCGTCCCAGCCCCGTCTTGATTTCATAGGCATTGATGATGCTTTCCTTGACCTCGCTCAGCATCTCTATGGCCTTCTGCATCTCCCGCTCATCCCCAATGGAAATGGTCGCCGGGTTGTGGATCATCATCATGGCCACCGGAGACATCTCAACGGTGCTGCCTGCCATGGCGATAACGGACGCTGCCGATGCGGCCAGTCCGTCAATCCGGACCCTGACATTTCCCTTATAGTCCATCAGCATGTTGTAAATTTGCGCCGCCGCAAACACATCTCCGCCGGGCGAGTTGATCCAGACCGTGATATCTCCCTCACAGGCCGACAGTTCCTCACGAAAAAGACCTGGTGTGACTTCATCGCCATACCAGGTCTCATCCGAGATTTCCCCATTCAATACCAAGGTGCGCTCCCCGCTGTCGGCATCGCGCACCCAATTCCAAAATTTACGCTTCATCCGTTTTTCCTCCCTGCTGTTTATTGGCAAATACACCAGCATCCTTGAGTTTGGTCATGTTGCCATTGATCAGATAGAGATCACCGCCTTCCTCCGCTGCGATGCGGTTCATATTCTCCAGTTCCCGTATATCGTTCGCGGAGAGCCAGCCATTCTGCCGTCCGACCGCATAGCCATTCATCCGGCTCTGGTAATCACCGCGCAGCAAACCGTCCACATTGAACTTAAAGAAAAGAGCAGGCTTTTCATCCGGCAGCAAAAGTGCCTGATGCATAGCCTGCTCCCAGCGAATCACCCAGGGATCCAGCGTGTATTTCACGAACTCCAGGGATTGCTGCTCAATATTCGAGAAACTGGACTTCTCCAAATCACCAACCATGTGCGGCGGCACCCGGAAGATACGGGCAATCTCATCAATCTGAAACTTCCGTGTTTCCAGGAACTGCGCTTCTTCCGGCGGGATGGACATCTGATGGAAGGTCATGCCTTCCTCCAGCACGGCCACATTATGGCTGTTCTTCCCAGAAAACTGCGCATGCCAGCTTTCTCGCAGATGCGCCGGATCTTTGACCACGCCGGGATGCTCCAGCACACCACCTGGTGTCGCTCCATTGGCAAAGAAGGTCGCGCCGTAGTCCTCGGTGGCCAAGGCCATGCCGATAGCATTCTTGGCCATAGCAATGGGACTGTAGCCGATAAGGCCATCAAAGGAAAGACCTGGAATATGCAGCACCTCCTCGCGCCGAAGCTGAATCTGCTCGGTGCGTTTCTTGCTGCCGTAATCATCGATGCTGCGACTGTACGTGTAAACGAGTTCCCCATTGTCGGCCCGACTTACATCCATCTTGCTGGGGAGCAGCGGGTACAGTCCCAGCACCTGTCCCCGGCCATCCCGGATAATCTGCGCATAGGCATTGCCCCATAGGAGCAAGTGACTCATCATGGTCTCACGGAAGATGAACGAGGTCATCTCCGGATTCGGCTCATCATGCAGCAGCGCATACAGAGGATGATCCAGCACCTTTTCCTTGCTGCCGTTTTCCGCATAGCGATACACGCAGAGCGGCAGACCCGCAATGGCTTCTGCCAGGATGCGGACGCAGGCATACACGGCAGTCACCTGCATAGCGGTCTGCTCGTTGACCGCCCGGCCTGCTGACGTCTGCCCAAACAAAAAGGACAAGCGCCCGCTCAGATAATTCTTCGGCTTGTCTCTGGAACGAAATAGTTTTGTAAAAAGATTCATGTCTACCTCCTAAAAATGGTCATAAGAAAAGCGCCTACCTCATGATAGACGTGTTTCTTACTAAATTTAACTAATCTTGAAAACCAGTCACTTCACCATCAGTTGTATAAATAAATAAATCTTTATCCCAATACACATATTGTTTAGACACATGATTACCAACTACAGTACGATTTACTTTATCAGGTTTTCCATAGATTTTCGTAATTTTCCCCTCTGAATCTCCTATATACAAATCATTAGCACGTTCAGCCGCGCTTTTCGCCAGCCTAGCCTCTTCTTCTTTTGCCCTCTTTTGCTTTTCTTCATTGCATTTTTTTCTTAATTGGTCGATGTCATCTTTGAATTCACCATTATATTTATTCGGAATCCATACTAGTTGATCAATTGCCGCATAAATATCACCTTTATTATAAAAATCTTGTGCTTCTGCATATTTACATAATGCCCTAGCATCAACATTTCCATGAACCGAAGATAGTTTAAGGTAACAATCTTTCCATTGAGAATTTTTTGCTAATCCAACCGCTTCTTGATATATCTGATCTTCAGCAATTTTCTTGTTTTCCTTTGGTGTTTGCTGATGTCCAAGCTCCTGAGATATAAATCCGAATAGTATCGGAATTATGATAAAGCCGCATATAACAATTTTTTAATAGATTCACAAGTTACTGCTCTTTTATGATAATTACTCTTTAATGAAGAATCTGCCCATAAAGGATATCCATCTCCATCTTTAAAGGTTTCATTTATAAGTTTATACAAATCCCATATTGTACCTAAAAAGAAAAATCCACATGTGATAATATAAATTATCCCAGTCGCATACCGTGCAACATAAAATCGTTGTAAGCCACCAATTCCAACGAACCCAAACATTGTCAATACAATAGCTACAAGTCTATTTTTCCCAGAAACATAATATTGTTTTTCACTGTTCCCAGACTGTGGTAAATTAACATCTCTGCCACATTGAGAACATGTTTTCTCGCCATCCCGGATTTCATTTCCACAATATCGACAATACATTAAGTTTCACCTACCAATAATCCGTTATATCCTTATTCAGCAAATAATTATAGTTTCCTTCCGATATCGCAATATTTTATATCGCCAAAAATCTGCGTCCATCATACACACTTTTCATTCTCATTTCCACAGCGAAATGCCCGGTCCAATGCCATTATCGTGACTACAACACCATAAATCCCCCTATAGATTTTCCTTAATATCCTTTATATAATTCGTTATTCAACATATCATTATTATTTCCTGCTTTTTATATCAACAAAATTCCGCGTCCATCATAAACACTTTCCCCATTCTCATTTCCACAGCGAATTGCTCGGTCGAGTGCCATTATCGTGGCTACGACACCGTCAATCTTCTCTGTGGATTTTTCTTTGTCCGGCTTGATGTTGCCGGCCGGGTCGGATTTGATGAAAATGTTATCCATCATCCAGCGCAGGACGGGGTGTCCGCCGTGCGCCATGCGCTTTTCCAGGGTAAGCTTCATCAGTTCCTTAGTCGGCGGGTTCATATCCTTGAAGCCCTGGCCGAAAGGCACCACGGTAAAGCCCATCCCCTCAAGATTCTGCACCATCTGCACAGCGCCCCAACGGTCAAAGGCAATCTCCCGAATATGGTAGGTCTCACCCAACTTTTCAATGAACTTCTCGATGTATCCATAATGCACGACATTGCCCTCGGTCGTTTCTAGGAAACCCAGCTGATGCCACACATCATAGGGAACGTGATCACGCCGGACACGCAGGTCAATGTTGTCCTCGGGAATCCAGAAATATGGCAGTACTTCATATTTCCCATTTTCTCCGTCTTCCGGTGGAAATACCAACACAAGGGCCGTGATATCAGTGGTAGAGGATAAATCCAGTCCGCCATAGCATACACGGCCTTTGAGTGTCTCGGGGATGACTGGGAATTTGCAGGCATCCCATTTCTCCATTGGCATCCAGCGGATAGCCTGCTTGACCCATTGAGATAATCTTAATTGCCTAAAAGCATTTTCTTCTGCAGGATTCTGTCTTGCTGATTCACAGGCATTTTCTACTTTATCGATTCCAATGGTTATCCCTAGGGATGGATTTGCTTTTTTCCATACTTCTGGATCTGTCCAATCGTCATCTGCATCTGCTCCATAAATAACTGGATAGAAAGTAGCGTCAAACTTTTTACCTTCCAATATGTCCTTTGCCTTAGAATGGACCTCATAACAAATCGAATGTGTGTCTGTTCCCGCCGTCGTAATCTGGAAAAATAACGGTTGCATTCTTGCATCACCAGATCCACGAACCATAACATCATAAAGCTTTCGATCGGGCAAAGCATGAATTTCGTCAATTACAACTCCATGGATATTAAAACCATGTTTGGAATATGCTTCCGAGGACAGTACCTGATAAAAACTGTTGGTAGGGATATAAATCAACCTTTTTTGTGATGCAAGTATTTTCACTCGCTTGCTCAGTGCTGGACACATCCGCACCATATCTGCTGCTACATCAAAAACTATACTGGCTTGTTGGCGATCAGCGGCACATCCATATATTTCAGCCCGCTGTTCTCCATCCCCGCAACAAAGCAGAAGTGCTACCGCCGCTGCAAGTTCAGACTTTCCATTTTTCTTTCCCAGCTCTATATAAGCAGAATTGAACTGCCGATACCCATTTTCTTTTAATACACCAAATAGGTCTCGCACAATGCGCTCTTGCCAGTCAATCAACTCAAAAGCTTTTCCTGCCCATTTCCCCTTGGTGTGGCAAAGACATTCTATGAATCCCACCGCATAATCAGCCGCTGCTTTATCATAATGCGATGTCTTTGCCATAAAACGAGTCGGTTTATAATTTTCCAACTTACGCATTGGCATAGCAATATCCCCCAAAGTTCAAATGAGCAAATTCTCCATGATATTTCAAAGCCGCTTGATCCCGTACCTTAGCGGCTTGAATTGGATTATCAAACAGCCCCAGATGAATCTTCTTGCAATGGCTCCAGATATATGCCTCATATTTTTTTGCACATTTCAAGTAAGATACACCTGTAAAACCAGTCGTATTCGTGCATCGTTTTCTTTGATTGCAGCTATTTTCCCAATGTGTACAAACACGAAGATTCGACCGCCTATTGTCCAGTTTATTGCCATTAATATGATCGATATCCACGCTGCCATCTGTTGGAATTAATAATCGATGCAAATTTAATTGACAAGGATTTTTTCGTCCATTTCTTTGAAGTGTAGTCGTTATATAACCACGTGCGGAAAGATACCAGACATATTGGCATACCAACGCATAATCTACCTCATCAATATAAAATTTTTCACCTTTCTTCGTTAGTAGTTCCATGCCTAAATCCCCCATGTGTATCAAAAAAGGAGCCAATCGGCTCCTTCGAAAAAAATGTTTCTTTAACCGTTATGCCCGCGTACTCAATGTGTTGCCATCCCGGCTGATTGCATAGGCATCCCGCAGGATTTGCAGGTCAAAACCAAACGCCTTATAGGCCCGTTCCAGCACATCATAGTATCTGTCCGTTGGGGTGCCAAGATGCCGTTCCTCGTGCATGATGTAGGCCATGCCCTTTTCCTGGTCGTGCTCGGTTTCGACTTCGACCGTCTGTTTGTAATAAAAATCAGGAAAGCCCTCATAGATATCCAGCCTGCCCTCATCGGCCTTTGAGATTTGCCAGAGCAGCACCGGAACCGTGTATCCCTCCTTGCGCTCGATGGTCGCATAAGAACCAGTCTGTGAGCCTTTGAACAGCAGCCGCCAATCCTTCATTGTCCCTCTGCCCATAAGCTCTGCCTTTGGGCAGCGATGCGCCATCTGCGCCAAGTCCATGTTGCTGCCGTAGGCCGCGTAGATTTTCTTCTTCATTGTTTTCGCCCTCGCTTTCTGCTTCCGAAGGAACATCCCTTCTACTGCCTTAAGCCCGCCGAAGCGGGCCTTGGGCCTGGCCTGTTTTCAGGCCGTAGGGATGCTCCTGCCGAAGCGGAAAGCGGCATCGCCCTCGAGGTTCTTGGTGAGAATGTCCCTCGCGGTCGTGAATTCTTCGCCAATGAATCCCATCCGAAGGAGCCATGTGCGCATCGCGAATTTGGGATTCTCGCGCTGCGGCTCTTTAGGGCTGGCGCTCTTGAGGTCTTTGGCCTGCTGGCTCAGTGCAAGGCAAAGCTGGATGTAGCTTTTGATTTCTCCTGCGTGGATGCCGCCTTTGCGCTCCTCGCTGGGGTTCGCAAACTGGAAGCACCGGAATTCGACCGTTCCTTTCGTAAAGGTGGCGTGGAGGTTCAGCATGTGGTAGCGGCTTCCGTTGTAGTGTGCATGGCGCTGGCTGGCAAAGCCCTGCATCCCATACCAAAGGTCGGCAAGCTGGTTCATCTCGGCGGGCTTCTTCTTGTTGAGGGCTTCAAGGAAACGCTGGTCGACCGTGCGGCAGTAGCGGCTGATGCGGCCATGGTCAAGGCGCATCGCGGCAATCAGCAGGCTTTCATGGCCAGCCATGAGGTTTGCAAGGTTGCGGAGGGTCTTGGCTGTATGCCCCGCCGCACCGATGTGGATGTGCACCCCGCACATGTGGCCGGGGTTGCTTTTTGCCCCCGCATGGCGCAGGCTCCGCAGCAGCCCCTGCAGAAGTTCGATGTCCTCGTAATGCAGGATGGGCGTTACCAGTTCGCACTGCTGGCTTTCGTTCGCGGCATCGATGCTGACGTCGCGCTGGAATTTCCATTCGCGCCCCTGTGCGTCCCATGCGCTCCATGCGCGGTATCCGTTGCGCGGGTCCGTGTCCTCGAAGCGGCTGGTGCCGAAGTACTCGGCTGCCGTGCTGGCGGCTGCTCTGCGGCTAATGCCGTACATCTCGACCTCTACCCCAATCGTCTGTGCCTTCATGCTCTCAATCTGCCTTGCCGTTGCTTCTTTCATTTCCTTCATCCTCGCTTTCGCTTGCTGTGTTTGTCCTTTTGGTATGTACATATATCACTCTAAAGCACATATATAGCAAGCGATTTGCGGCAGATATACACAAGATTTTTTACTTTCCGGTAAGGATGAAATGCACGTACTGCGCGGGTTCGCGCTCAATGAACGCGACCAGTTCGTCATAATCCAGTTCGCAGGCCAGGCATTTGACCCGCTGGAGGTCGAACATATTGGTGATGCCCGTCTCGCGAATCCGCAGGATCTGTTCCTTTATCTTCTCGTCCATCCGTAGTCCTCCTCATTTTTGAACAACGCGGCAGCTGTCCACACCATAAATGACGTTGAGTCCCGAGCCGTTATCCCAATGGACCAGCAGGGAGCCGGTATCGTCGACCCCATACACGGTTCCTTTGGTGCCCCTCGGCGGTGCCTGCATATCCTCCATCTGCAGGAGTTCCACCCGGGTCCCCGTCGGATATTTCTTGCGGAGCAGTTCAATCTGCTCCTTATTCGGAAACCGCATGTTTCGCACCTCCCTTGAACGCCGCCGAGCCGCTAAGGTTCGCCAGCAGGATTTTCCGATCTTTCGCGTAGTCCTTGCCGATGAAGCCGAGCCGCAGGAGAAAACACCGGAAGGTGTATTTCTCGTTCTCCACCGGCTTCTCTTTGGCAGTGACACGCTTCTGCGCTTTCGCCGCTTTGCCCAGCGCCGCGATGAAGGCCGTCCGCGCCTGTAATGTGTCCGCGTCCTCCCCGCCGTTCATCCAGGGGAAGGCAATCCGCGTTTCCTGAATGGCGATGGGCAGGTTGCTCCGGTTGAAAACCTTCTGAATCAGGCTGGCCTTGGATGCCACCAGCTTCTGGAGGTTCTCGAGCGCGTTTTCCGTGAATCCCTCCCTCGGCAGGGAAACCGTGATGCCTTCGGCTGCCGGCTGGTTGGGTTCTGCGGCAACCGGCTGAGCTTCTTCCATCACCTGCGGCTCCTCGGCGGGTTCGGCATGAAAGCCCATCTCGTCCAGCTTTTTGATAAGGTTCTCGACCGCCTCGCTGTCTGTCCGGTCATCGAAGCTGAGATTGCCCTCGCGGTTGACGGTGAAGCAGTCGATTTCGTAGGCGTAGCTTGGAATCCCCTTGTACACTTTTCTGACTCCGGTAATCCGGCTGATGGCATCCGCCAGTGCCTTGCGGTTCGTTCCCTCTGCGTGATACATAATCTTCATGGTAAAATCCCCTTTCATGTTTTCTTTTGCCCATGTTCATATATCACTCTGAACGCTATATATAGCAAGGATTTTCTGTAGATTTATCCCAACGGATTCTCATATTTTAAGTCATAAAAATAGCCTGCTGTCGGATATTGCAGCTCAAATTGCTGCAAATACCGATAACAGGCACTTTTTTCTCCGTTGAGTTGGGCAAACTCTCGCAAGCTTTTCTTCTTAAAAAAGCTGGGCTGATTACACCAACGGGCGATAGATATGTACACTCCTCGAAAGGGGCTCTCTTTATATTTTTCAAAACGCATGATATAGGGCAAACATTGATTTCGCATCAACAGCTTGATTCGATAGAACAGCTCAAAAATGTCCTTCACCCAGAAGTTCGTATCCCATTTTTCCTTGCGATCAAAGCCGCAAAAGCAATAAAACTTCAAAACCGCTTTAGTGTAATGATGTGCTAACTGTATTTTCTGCTCGATAAGCTCGTGATCAGCCCAATGATCAAAGGCGAAGATATAGTCACCTTCATACTTGCTGGAAAATAACAGTTCACATTTATCTTCATCCAACAAGCGCTCATCCAACCCTTGCTTAAATTGAAAGGGCTTTTTTGTTTGTCGTAACTCAATGAGCATTTCCTTCCAATCCGGCTGACCAAAGAAGTTATCATCGAGCAAACAGATTTTCTTCCGAGCAACATCCAAAAACTCAATCAAAGGACTGTGCCTTTCCACACGATCATAGTTCTGATTGACACAAAAACTGCATTTCCGAAAACAGCCCCGTGTCAAAAAGCCAATCGAATAGTCGCGATAATAGGTATAATCTTTTTCTTTGCCGCCAGATCTAAACGAATCAGCAACCCAAGAATCATATAAGTGATAATCTGGCCGATGATGCTCTATTGCAGCAGGCAAAGGCGGAGCTTTATCGTAGTAAAAGCCTGTTCCTCCACATTGCACATTATCCAAATGCAACAGAGCCTTCGGGACAGGCGTATCGGTGAAAACCTTCACCAAATACACCTGATCGAAAGTCTCCAGGTCATCATAATCCGTTTTGAGAACAACCGTATCTCCCCGCAGCTTATGATAACCTGACAGCTTCATACAGGCCAGATTAGGGAAACGATGCTTTTTTCGACCAATCAGATCGGCATCTATTACAGCAATCCGGCTCATAACTCATCCCTCCGCTTGCATAAGCATCTTGGCAAGCGCCTTGTCAAACAGCCAGAAAGCCCCGTCGAGCAGCGTCGGCAGGAACACGGTGTCACGGAACTTGTTCCAGCCCGTTTCATTGCCAGCCGATTCACGCAGTGCCGCCGTGTAGGTTTCCGCGACTTCCTTGGCTGCAGGCAGGACCTTGTCCTTGAGCCACACCAGAGTGGCGTTCTTCGCGTCCTCTCTTACCGCATCTACGACATGGTCCTTCAGTTCGTTCTTGATTTTCTCAATATCCATCATGCATTTCTCCCTTCAAAATCCGTGATGCCGCGGGCGATGGCCCGAGCCATTTCATCCGCTCGTTCCGTCAAAATCTGTGCATCCTCATTGTTATCCACAAAAGCCATCTCCACCAAGACTGCTGGCATAGCCGTGCTGTTGAGCACAATCAGCATGGGACGTTCCTTGATGCCACGGTCGATGGTGCCAAGGCTGTCCACAATCTGCGACTGGATGCAGGCCGCAAGCCGCGCAGATTCACCGTCATTTGCATAGACCAGCGTTTCGGTTCCCCGGGCATAGCCATTCGCTGCATTGCAATGCAGCGAAACGAAAACATCGGCGGGCCAGCCATTGGCTGTATCCACTACGCAGGGCAGGTCCGGTGTCTCTCCGGCAAGGTTGTCGCTCTGCAGCATCCGCACCTCGCAGCCCGCCGCTTCAAGGTAGCCCTTGACCAGGCCGCCGATGTCTGCGGCTACATCACACTCGCGCAAGCCCGAGGTTGGATTCACCGCCCCGCTGTCCCGTTCCAGGTCATGGCCGGGATTGATAAATACATGCATCTTTCAGTCCTCCTCTGGTTTCGGCACATCGTCATAGGCGATTTTCCCGCCGTCACGTTCTACATATACATCACTGGCAGCCCCCTTCAGTTCGATATAGCGTTTCACCGCTACATCGATGAATTTCGGCTCCAGCTCGATGCCATAACAAATCCGGCCCAGCTGCTCACAAGCAACCAAGGTCGATGCCGATCCCAAGAAACCATCCAGCACCAGGCCGTTGGTCTGCGTACACTGCTTAATAAGATAGGCCAGCAGCGGCACTGGCTTGCTGGAAGGATGCCCGCAACCATCCTTTTTTGAATCTTTGATGCGGTCAAACTCGAATACAGTGATCTGCTTCTGATCTCCATACCACTTATGCTTGCCGTCCTTGCGCCAGCCCCAGATGATTGGCTCATGGATGTATTTCCAGTCTGTCCGGGTGAGCACCAGTCGGTTCTTCTTCCAGACCAGACCGGCGCCGACCTTGAAGCCCGCATCCTCATAAGCGTCATGGAATACGCGGGCCTTGCTGGTCGCGTAAAACACATAAATAGAGGCATCCTTCGCCATGCTGTCATGCATGCACGAGAATGCCCCTTTAAGGAATGTATAGCCTTCCTCATCACTGAGATCATCGTTCTTGATTTTCCCGGATGTGCTCTCGAGGTTTACGAGATACGGTGGGTCGGTGCAGACCAGATTTACCTGCGCCCCTGCCAACAGCCGTTGATAGGTTTCCGTCAAAGTGGAATCGCCGCAGATCACTGTATGCCGGCCCAGATGCCAGAGGTCTCCGGACTTCGAGAAGCATGGCTTTTGCAGTTCCTCTTCTACATCGAATCCATCCTCCCGCCCAGCGCCGTCATCAGTCCCGAATAAATCCGACAGTTCCTTTTCATCAAAGCCGGTAAGGGATATATCGAAATCTTCTCCCTGCAGGGCTTCGATCTCCATACGGAGCAGTTCCTCATCCCAGCCCGCGTCCATCGCCAGACGATTGTCTGCCAGAATATAGGCTTTTTTCTGGGCATCCGTCAAATAATCCACCAACACACAGGGCACCGCATCCATATTTTCTTCCCGGGCTGCCATCACCCGGCCATGTCCGGCAATGATACTGTAATCCTTATCAATGATGACCGGATTCACAAAGCCGAACTCCCTGAGGCTCGACCTCAGCTTGTTCACCTGCTCCGGGCTGTGCGTCCGGGCGTTATTCACATACGGCACCAGCTTTTCCAGCGGCACCATCTCCATCTTCGTTGTACACTTTCCCAAGCAGCACACTTCCTTCCCCTCTTATTTTTTCGACCGCAGCAGCCGTTCCATCATATCGTCATGTGGATTCGCGCCTTCAAACGCCGACAGGCTGTTTTCCTTCACAACCTGGAATATCTGATACCACAGCTGATTGACCTGCCGCATGTAGTTCTGACTCATACTCACGAACGGGCTGGCAATCGGCGCACCGGTGGTTGGATGCTTGGCGAGAAGGCCCATCTTGGAAATGGCATCCTCGCACTGGATCCAGCGAGCCGCGCTCATCGCATACTGACTGACCAACTGCGGATTGATGATTGACGCGCAGTTCCGTTTCACCAGCCAGTCCCAGGTTTCCTTGAACACGGCCTCGGCCTGCAGGCTGCTGCCGTTTCTTTGCTCCGCTTTTAGGTACTCCTTGACCGGTGGCATCTCCACGCCGACCATCTCGTCCGCGCCAGGAAAGCTGATGACGTTGGCCTCCGCGCCAGCGTTTACTTTATCGTTCAGGGCTTTCGGCTTTCTGCCTGCCCCGATGCGCTTGCCGCCGCGCCGCGTTCCATCTTTCGCCACTGTCATCACCTCCCCGGGGTTAATACCCCCTTTGAATTTCAATTTTTTCGCGTGTGACCCCATGTCCGGTCGACTGACCCACGGTTGTGGAGATTTTACTCCCCCTACCTCCGTTTTTCTCCGTTTTTCGAACTATCAACGATAGGTGCAAAAGACATCTATCTTTCAACGATAGATTGCACCTGCTTTTTCCCCTCAGCGATGCCACCGATCTCCCATCTCCACCGTGATGCGGGAGTGGCACGACTTACAGAGTGCCATGAGGTTTCTTTCTTCATGCGTCCCGCCGCGCGAAAGCGGCAGGATATGATGCACTTCCGTTGCCTTGGTCAGCCTGCCTTCCTGCTGGCACATCATGCAGAGCGGATGCCCCGTGAGAAATCTTGCACGTATCTTTCGCCATGCTCTGCCGTATCTCCGCTTGGCTGCCGGATCCCGGTCGTATTTCTCGTACTGCTGGCTTGCCAGCCGCTCATGTTCCGGGCAGTACCTTGCATCCGTCAGTTTCGGACAGCCTGGGTAGCGGCAGGGCTTCTTCGGTTTTCTCGGCATCCCTCTCACCTCTTTTCAGGCAAACAAAAAGCCCTCGAGGGATTGTTCCCCGAAGGCTTCATCGTTCATTCTTTTTTCGCTAGTTTAATCTTATCAGATTTCGCCATGAACATCTACTAACATTTCCTATCATCTTTTGCTGGCAGCGTAATTTCTTTGACGGCTTTATCCCGCAGACGATAGATATGCTGGATGCTGTAGTCCATCGCCACCGCAATCTGCTCCCAGGTCTTGAAGCAGAGGAACCGCAGCTCCAGCAAGGTCTGGTACTCTAAATTGCTGACGGCTTTGATGACACCCATCATCTCCTGCTTGAAGTCCACCAATGCATCGATGTCCTGGTTGATCTCCGTCTCGAGGTCAGCAATCCTGCAGATCACATCTTCCATGCGATGCACGTTCCTGGTCCCGCTCACTGGCTCACTGCCCAGAGTGGATGTGGCTTTGGCTGCCAGGATCCGAAGCGATGCAATCTGCTCGATTTTACTATTGATGCGCTGGTCAATTCGATAAGCCTGCCCCAGATATTCTTTTTTCGTCATCCTACGTTCTCCTCCTTCAGCCTAGTAATCAAAAACTCAGGATCCATTTTGGTCAATACTCCGAACCAAGTGGAACGAAAGAATTTTTCTAACCTTGTCTGCATAACTGGATTCCTGCTTCTCATCGCTTGGCGATAATCCTTCACGGCTAATAATATAATCGCATTCGCCAAATTCTCATAAGCCTCATCCATCAAGACCAACCTCTGCTTTCACTGCTGCCAGCATCCCCTGCTGAACGGCATTTTTATTTTCTAACGCCTTTAGCACACGCTCATCAATCGTTCCTTTGGTGACAATATGCTGCAAGACAACCGTTTTCGCCCGTTGTCCTTGTCGCCAGAGCCGGGCATTGGTTTGCTGGTAAAGCTCCAAGGACCAGGTCAAACCGAACCATACCAACATTGAACCACCCGCTTGAAGGTTCAAGCCATGGCCAGCGCTCGCAGGATGAATGAGGCCTACACTGAGCTTGCCTACATTCCATTGCTGGATGTTCTTCTCCTGGTCTAAAGTCCCATACTTCACTTTAAGCTTTGTCAGCCGTTCACTGATACGCTCTAAATCATGCTTGAACCAATACGCCACAAGCATTGGCTGACCATTCGCCGCCTCAAGTAAATCCTCTAAAGCATCAAGCTTTCTTTCATGGAGTCTTCGCTTCTCTTTCTCGTCCGTATAAATAGCACCATTGGCTAACTGCAGCAGTTTATTCGAGAGTGCCGCTGCATTGGCTACGGTGATTTCTTCGCCTTCCATCTCCAGCACCATTTCTTTCTTAAGTGCCTTGTACTTTTTCTCTTCCGCTTCAGACAACGTTACCAGATAGGTATTGGACAACAGCTCTGGCATTTGCAAATGATCGGTGGCCCGCATGGAAATCGTGATATCCAAAAGCTTCTGATAAATCGCTTCCTCTGCCCCAGGCAGTGGCTTATAGGAAAACACCATTTGTGCATTACGTTTATCGGACTCAAAGTATTGCTCACGATAGCGCGTAATGTACCGACCTAAACGCTGCCCCATATCCAGTAGACGAAATTCTGCAAACAAATCCATCAATCCATTGCTACTGGGTGTTCCGGTAAGACCAACGATTCGCTTCACCTTGGGCCGAACCTTCATCAATGCCCGAAAGCGTTTGGCCTGATAGCTTTTAAAGGAACTCAGTTCATCAACGACGAGCATATCGAAATCAAAGGGATAACTGCTTTCTTCTACCAGCCATTGCACATTCTCACGGTTCACAATATAGAGATCCGCTTGCATCCGAAGCGCTGCTATACGTTCTTCCCGATTGCCAACAACAACACTGTAGCGTAAATCACGAAGATGCTCCCACTTCTTTAGTTCCTCTGGCCAATTGTATTTTGCTACTCGCAATGGTGCAATCACTAACACCTTATGAATCTCGAATCTGTCATATAGTAAATGCTGGATGGCCGTAAGCGTGATGACCGTCTTGCCCAAGCCCATGTCCAGAAGAATGGCCGCAATGGGATGCGTTTCGATATAACGAATCGCGTACCGCTGATAATCATGAGGCTTGAATCGCATCTAACATCACCTCAATCTGTTTTACTGCATCCAAAACATAAACGGAGTAACCAAGCTTACGCAACAGCAAGTGCCTGGCTATCTGCAGCTTTCGTGCTTTCTCTCCTGGCGCTTTAAGCTCCACGAAAGTCCATTTTCCAGCAGGCAACAGTACAATCCGATCGGGCATACCATCAAATCCTGGGGATACGAACTTGGGACATATGCCTGCTCGTGCCTTAACCGCATCCATCAATTTTTTCTCAAGTACCTTTTCTCGCATGGCTTTTTCTCCTTCAAAATTTAACTGGTGCCGGCCGGTGCCGCCTGTATATAGAAAGTCTCTTATAGGGCAAAAATTTCTGCCCTAAAGAGAGGTTTTAGATAAAGGGTACACCGGCCGGCACCTTTTCCAAAATCACTCCGTCAAAAACTCTGTTTTCAGCCGCAAGCCCTTGATGAACTTCCCTTTTTTATTGCGATAGCGTTCAAAACCAGCAGCTTCGATGGCACCATAGAAATCGGCCCCGCTGCGGATATATTCACCAGTTCTACTGCAAAACGCACGATACTCATCGTAAACTTCACCCGATTTTGTTACATAGGACAGCTCTATTTCACAACATTCCTCCAGAAAATGCTCCAACCAATTGTTATGCTCCCGGTATTCATCTATCGCCCGTTGCACACGTGGCGGAATACTGATTTTGCAATCTGCTGCAATGACCTTCCTCGCTCCCTCAATAATCCAGCTAAGAATGGCCCCGCCTGCATTTTCAAACAGGTAATCTGCATAATTTTTAATATCCGACTTTCCTTCAATCTTGGCGTCAAACGGAATCACAATAAGCCGGCGCCACGTTCCCTGATCCATGGCGCCCACACGCGGCAGATGGTTAGTGTAAAGCACCAACGTATGGCTTGGTGTATAGCTGAAGGGGTCCTTGTATTTCTTCTCGGCAGCAATTTCATCAGTAGAACAAAGCTGCTTTACATTGGCAGTGCTCAAGCGCATGCCTTCTTCAAGTTCAGCGGCAATCAGCAAGCGTTTTCCTTTGGCCTCGGCAAGCTCCGGTCGAACATTCCGCCGACAACCAATTGTCAAGGTTTCTGCTGACATGGTCCCACTGTAGCTGCCAAGCACTCTTGCCAATACATTCCAAAAGGTGAATTTACCATTACGACCTTCACCGTAGGCAATGATGAGGGCTTCGATGAACACCTTGCCAATCGCGGCTAGTCCAACGATTCGCTGCACATATTCGATAAGCGCCTCATCGTCCAGAAAAAAGGTATCCAATGCCCGATCCCATAGCTCCTTACGAACAATATCCGGATCCACCAGGGTTTGCTTGGTAATGAAATCCCCTGGATTATGCCCCTGGCTGCCGTCCAGTCCTTTTCGCAGGTCATAGGTCAAAGACGGTGTATTGAGCAGATATTCGTTGTCATCCAGTTCCCGTTGACTGATTTCCAGCATCGGCCGCGTCTCCTTCATCGCATTACCGATATACTTAGACTCCCGCCGCTTAATCGCATAGAGTTTATAGCTCTCCGCATATTTATAGCGCAAATAGAGCTCCATTTGCTCGCTCGAAAGCTCTGCCAAGCGCTCCAGCTCTGTTTTTGACCTGCGGCTCAGACTAATCTTTACCACGTCGCCACTATCCTGTTCATCTAGCAGGGCCTTCACGCATTTCATTTTTGCCTCGGCCTCGGCAAGCTGCCGATCCGTCAACTGTTGCGAAAAGCCCTGCGCCTTCGGTTTACTTTCTTCCCAATAGCTGCCGTTATAAACGACAAAATCTGTGGATGGTGAATACCGCAAACACCAGCCATATTCCCTAGCCAGCACAACGGCCTGCCCCACATCGGAGTTATCCGCCGGCATAAGTTGGAAGCCACTCGCATATTCTTCCGGTTCTACGTAATTCGGGTCCGCTGCAACCTTTTGATAAAAGCCCTGGGCACTCTTCCATATGCACTCCAATTCTTCCATCGTGAGTGGCGGCTCACATTTTGCCGCCCGTTGAAAGAAAAACTCCGCAGCCTTGTCCGTATCGCCATAGCGTTTAATAATCCGCCCGGCAAACTTTGACAGCGTGGCATTACGCTGTCCTTCTGGAATCTTATCCAACGTAGCCTCCCAGAACATAAACTTCTGTTCATCCAAAAACTCAAGGATGCTTTTGCTGCCCTCATGCCACACCACCTGCGGGTCTTCCGTTCCATAAAGGAAACGCGCTGCATCTTGAGCGTTTTTATCAAAGTACGGAAAGTAGCTCAGAAGCCGTTTCTTCTGCTTCACATAGGTATCCACAAGCTCGATTGCTTCTGTTGGAAAATACACGTGGAATCGTGGTCGCGCTGTTTGTTCGCCTTTCGGCTTGTTATGATTGCGGCTATAGACTAAAACATAAGCTACCTCTGGAAACTGCTCTGCCAATGTATCTGCGGTTATCCAATCCTCCGGATTATCCGAATGCTCGTTATCACAATCCTCCGGGATGCAGTCCGCTGCCTCAAAGTTCGCACTACTACGATGATTTCCCTGATAGCCTGCCATCACATGGTCGTACCGAACCGCATAAGCCATGGACTTCGCATCTGTGATTTCTTCTTGGATCGGATAGAGAGAATTCCGCTCCTCGCCCCGACAATTTGCTCGGTAAAGAGTAAACTTCATCGCTCTACCTCCTCCAGGTCATCCGTAAAATACCGGATGGCCTTTCCATATTTTTTCGCCCGATCTAGCTCCTGTTGCATACCTTCGCTAATTGCATTACCAAAACACCACAGCTCATGGCATTTTCCGAGCAAGGTAAAATTCATGAACAGCGCCAATTCTCGTTCATCAGCCTTTTCATCACTCAGAAACTGCGGGAAATAGATATGTGGCGCAATGGGCAGGCGCCCTTCCTCAACAGCAAAACGGCAATAATACTGTGCCTTCATTGCATTGTTCACTTCATCCCCTCGGTAGGGGCTACAAATATATACTAGCGGACGGAAAGCGAGCTTTGCCTCTCGCATCACCTTGCTAAGTGCCGCATAACACGTAGGATCTGGATACCCTTCTGCATTTACTCTGTCGTTACACATGCGTTGCCGCCTCCTTTAACCTGCTCGCGAAGCTTTGTCAGGCTCCATTCCAGCAGCCGTTTACGTTGGTCAAAGTCCGCTACTGCCACCAGGAGACCAATATCTATCGTCTGCAGGTGATCCAGTTGTTCAATCTGCCAATCCGTCAAATAGGGCCGAATTGATTTTCCCTTTTCAACGTGATGCGCCAAACGAAACTGCTTTGCAGATACCCCAAGCACCAGTCGATTCAGCAAATCACACTCATTCGAGAAATGATACGGTCTGGGATTTTCATGCAGCATCTTGATCTGAGCCGTAAGCTTAGGAAATTGCTGTCTGGCATTTACCAAAGTCTTAATAAAGCTTTCCATCGCATTAAAGCGTTTAATATAAAGTTCCTTAAAATGCGCTGCTTTTTTTCCGGTATAGCCCATGACCAAGAACATGAAACCATCTCGCGTTATATAAACACATGGCTGTTTCTTACCTTGTCCGTTCTTATAGGAGGACGGTCCAAAATTGGACTGTCGAAATCCGGCCGAACAATCAAGCTCGCGAATATCTCGCATAACATGCTTATGTTCCTTCTCAAAGAACTTAGCTACAAACAAACTGTCTACACGTGCGACGTCATCAGCATCAGCAAAGATACCATATTCGTCTCTTGGGATCACAAACTTCATGTGAATCTACCTCTTTTCAGGCAGACAAAACGTCCACCTCTGTTTTATTTAGAGATGGACGTCTGCAGAAAGCTTGGTTCACCTCTCTACTATCCAATGGAGGTGACCACCTGGTTTTGACGAAATAAATTCAATCTTTTTTATAAAATTTTGTAACATACCCGTCAGCCCGCAGTAACAATCCTTTTGCCCAGGGCGGTGTTCGCCCCATTTCTTCACATACAACTGCCAAAGAAGGCTCCGGCTCTACCTCGATAACCAATTCATCATGAATATGCATGCAGATTAAGCTACTCCGCAGATTTTTCATGGCGAAGCACAAAAGATCACGCGAGGTCGCCTGCACAATATTTTCGACAAACTTTGGCCCATAGGAATCCAGCCGCTCCCATTTTTTTGTTGGACCAACACCTTCATAGGTGATGCAATTACCACCAAATTTATTGGTCCCGAGGTGCGGCTTCACATAAGCCAGCTTTCGTCCTGAAGGCAAAGTGATAAATAGCATCCCACTCTTGCAAGATATCGTCATCCCGTAGCTCGTGACCGTCGTTTTGCCACGAACAGCCTTAAAAACTGCATGATCGATTCCCCACCAGAAATCCACGATATGGGGATTTGCCTGTCGCCAAGCACTGACCAATTCAGATAGTTCTTCCTCAACAAGCCCCAACTCCAGTGCCCCCATAGCTTTTAAAGCTCCAACGGAACCTCCATAACCGAGCGCCAATTCAGCAATCTTCCCTTTCTGCCGTAAGTGCCCATTGATTCCATGCTTTTTTACTGGAACCTTGAACATCTTTGACGCGCTCGCGCAATAAATATCGCCGCCTTGCTGAAAGACCTGCTGCCGCCATGTTTCACCGGCAAACCAGGCGATTACCCTGGCTTCTATTGCTGCATAGTCAACTACCAGAAACTGTTTGCCTTCGGCCGGAATGAACGCGGTACGAATCAGCTGTGAAAGTATATCTGGCACATCTCCATAAAGCATTTCCGTCGCCTCATAATTACCAGCTCGAACCAAGGCCCTCGCTTCAGCCAAATCCTCTAAATGATTCTGGGGCAAATTCTGCAACTGAATCATACGTCCGGCCCATCTGCCAGTTCGATTGGCTCCCATAAACTGAAACATGCCACGGGCCCGACCATCGTCACACACGACACTCTCCATACGCTGATATTTTTTCACCGATGATTTTGCCAACTGCTGCCGAAGCAGTAATACCTTTTGAAGTTCGGTTGTCGCTGTCTTTAAAAGTTCAGCGACAGCCTTCTTCCCCAGTGTATCCGTTACCAATCCATTCGTCGCAAGCCAATTCTTCATCTGTTGCACAGAATTTGGATTTTCCAATGCGGTAAGCTCCTGCATCGCCGCCATAAGCTCTTGGCGAGAACGTGTATCCATCTGAATCGCCTGCTGCACCAGTTCCTGATCCAGACGAACACCGCGATCGTTTATTTCCTGGTCAAAGATGTATTCCTGCCAAACATCTTCAACCACAGGAAACTTTGCCAATCGCTGTTGGATGCCCATTTCTGTTTCAACATCGCGCAAATTATATTGTTTGAATGCTTCCCATTTCCCCAGGTCATCTTGCGGGCGATTCCTTGTACGACCACCATTCACTTTTGTCGGAGAACAGGGCTGGCAAAAATAGCGGATTAAATCTTTACCCTCCGTAAGCTTTTGCTTCTCCAATCCAAGAACAACACCTACACCTTCCAGGGATAGCGGCAAGCCCATGGTCGCTGCCCAAATCATCGAACAATGCCAACCTTCCGCAGCAAGATAGTTTCCCCTTGGATAGCCCAAGCAGCGGGACAAGCATATACGCTCAAAGGTCGCATTGAAGGCCCATTTGACAACTTTTTTATCGTCCAACGCATTGAGAATAGCTTCTGGAATCGTCTCACCCATAGCCAAATCCAAGACCTGTACTGCTCCTCCATCAACAGCATAGGCAAAGAGCAGAATCTCAAATACCGGTGACTCAACATAGCGATATACTCCGCTCTTGGCCAGGCTTACATCGCTATATGTTTCAATATCAATACTAAGTGTTTTCATCCAATTTTCTCCTTAATTTAAAACGGCGAAGGTGTCTTGCTTCCTCCGCCGCCTGCTTTATTTTGTCAATTTTTCTTATATAGGTAGTCCCAGGCCTTCATAAAAGAGCCTGCTATAACCACGCCTATAACTGTCCCAACGATGATTGACCCTATGGTCGTGCAGGTCAACGTATAAAGCGACATCATATCATTTCCCATCTCAGCATCCTCCTTAGTTCAAGAAATCTTCATCTGCAGCCGTGGCAAAATCTGCCTCTGCACTTGCTTTGCCGCCTAAAGGATCCCCATCGCGAAGTTTCTGCAAATTATTGAGTCCACAGGCAATCCCTTTATTCCCAGAACTATTGAAAGCATAGAAGCTGATGCTGGCACGTCCATACACGCCGGAATATACCTCTGAGCGCTGGAGGATTGGATTGCAATCTGCATCGACGATACCAGGCGCTGTCGTAGCGTTCGCATTCACAAAGTACGCATTGGCATAGGCTGCATCATCCGGACGCTCTACATCACCATCACGCAGCGGATTCTTGATAGCTGCCAAAGGCGGGACGGAACGACCATTGCCTTTGAGCTTGGTTTCGCCTTCTTTATAGGCAGCCTCAATCGCAGCCCTCAGTTTTTCTACGGTCTTCGTATCGCTCTTCGGGATAATTAGACTCACACTGAATTTTGGGGCTCCACCATTGATTGACTTTGGTTCCCAGACATTGGCATAACTCCAGCGCGTAGCTGGTCCGGTGATGACCTTCATTGGATTGGTATTTTTAACAGTTTTACTCATGATTCTTTTCCTCCATAAAATCAAATTTTGCATTATTGATAGCCGGACGTTTATCACTTTCCGGCACTAACGTTGGCTTACCCGGTGGTTTTTCAATATAGGCCTTGAGCAATTCCTCAAAACGCTGTTTTCCTAAAAGCTTCTGCATGGCCGTAATACCCAGGAGCTTCTTTTCGTACGGATCAAAGCCAGCCTCTGTCACGACTTGCGTAACTACGGAGTCACTGGTATACCGCCGTGTCGAGCGCCCCTCAACCAGTTTCCAGCCCTTCCACTCTTTCCCAGATATAGCTTGCTGCAATGCATAGTCCTTCACATCGTTGGCCCAGACAGACAGTTCATCTACCTTGGAAAGAATGACTTCTATCTCTGCTTCCACCAAGGTTGACGGCAACCTAAAATCATGCTGTGCTAAGAGCAGATTAGCTTCTGCACGAGCCCGGCATATACACTTTGCCTTACAGAAACGACACCATTCACCGCAGTGAAAGTCTCCTTTGCCGACAAAAGCCAAGGCAGCAGTTGGCTTTAAAACAGCATTGGCCCATTCGTATAGAACGCTTTTATCCATCTCAAAGACGCTGACGTTTTCGCGCCTTGGCTGATAAATCGCCAAGCGAACCTTCGCGATATCGTAGAGCACATCAAACATGGCCAAGGCACCGAGGGCGTAGCATTTGAGCTGCGGATTGTCCGTAGCATCTACCATAATGCCCTGACCATGCTTATAATCACAAATGCTGAGCGTACCATCTGCGATGACCAAAGCATCAGCAGTTCCAAAGCCTTTTGGTACCCAAGACGAGAAATCCACCCGTTGTTCTACCAATATAATAGGGTCTGGTGAACTGAGCTTCGCCTGTTCCACGGTTTCCATGACAAAATCGCGGTAACCATCTGTACAGTTTTCCATTTCTTCATTGTAGAACTTGAGCTTCTTTGTTGGATTCATTGCTTTTCGCCCGAGCGCTTTCAGCAGCTTGAACTCGCCTAGTGCATGGGCTTCTGTTCCCTCGACCGCATATTCGCTGACCAGCTCTTCTCGACCAGAGCCTTCACACAGCTTTACTGAGGGTGGACAATGCAGCCACCGATTTGCGGAAGATGCAGCAAGCACCGCATGTTCTTTAGCTGGCATCGCCAAGCACCTCCGCTTCCTTTATAAGCGCCGGATATTCACTGGAATCAAGCTCTGAAAGCTTTTCTCCGCCATGCTTCTGCAGCAAAGCCTTTACCTGCTCTGTGTATCCCAGCCGAGATTTTTCTGCCAGCACACTGCGAACCTGAACCAAGGTTATCGCTGACTGCTCAGGCTTCTTCTCCTCGAAAAGCTTCGTCAATCCATCGGCTACGCTTTCAATAGCGGCAACAGCAGCATGCAGTTTGGCTATTGCTTCTGTTAAATCTTGCATGATAATTTTCTCCTTTCTGTACCTTGACGGCGCTTAAGCTATGTGCCAGCCTAGCCGACACCACACTGATCGCCAGCAGTACTTCTACCATATTTTCTTGTCTATCGATCTTGGGACGCATCTTCTCACCTCCCCTGGAAGTGTTATGCTGTTTTTCGCTTCCCACTATCCACTGGAGGTCAGACGCCCATTTTGACGAAAGGTTTTTAAATTTTTTCAAAAGCTCGGCGCACTCTTATAAGGGAAAAAAAAGACGCTTGCCGAAGCAAAACGTCTCTAAAAATAAATTGATATATTTTTCGTCAAAAGCATGCCTTCAGCTCCATAGGATAGTGAAGGGTAACCTTCAGATTGGAGGATCCTATGAACAACGTACAAAAAATTCTACAGCCATTAACAAAAAATCCCCTGCAACTCACTGAAAAGCCAACGGGCCCCACCAACGAACAGTTGCAACGTGATTGTGGCTACCACAAAGCCCAAGAACTTCTCCATGCCTTACGGGAAGCTGACCTGCTATCTGCACAGGAGTTCAGTGAAATCGCACAGCTCAACCGGGAAACCTTCCGGCCATTTTTATTTGAAATTATGCAAAATACAACTGGCTAATCATCTCATTCAGAGGTAATATGTGATACTACCGAAGGAGATGAACCCGTTGAAAAAGATGACTACCATTCCGCCAGTAGAAACACCAGCCAAACGAAAAAAACTACGTGTAGCGGCATATTGCCGTGTATCTACGGCTAGCGATGCACAGCTCGAGAGTCTGGATACCCAAAGGAGCTACTACAAAAACTATATCAATGCCCGTAGTGATTGGGAACTGGCTGATATATATTTTGATGAAGGCATCACGGGCACCAAGATGAATCAGCGGGCCGGCCTCCTGAAACTTCTCGCCGATTGTGAAAGCCGGCAAATTGATCTGGTCGTCACGAAGTCGCTCAGTCGCCTCTTTCGCAATACAACGGATTGCCTGGAGATTGTACGGCACCTTCAGGAACTGAATATCCCCATCTACTTTGAGAAGGAAAATTTGAATACACAGACCATGGAAAGCGAGCTACTTCTCTCCATCATGAGCTCACTGGCCCAAGATGAATCTGCTTCCACATCCAAAAACATCAAGTGGTCAATCAGGCAACGCTTCAAAAAGGGAAACTATAAACTAAGCTACCCACCCTATGGCTATGATTGGGACGGGAAAGAGCTACGCGTAAATCCTGAACAGGCCGCTGTAGTGAAAGAAATATTTGCCGACTACCTTGTCGGCAAGAGCGTCAGGAGTATCATCCGAAAACTGAATAACCGCGGTATTCTTACCAAACGCAAGAATAAATGGCAGCATGCAGCCATTACCAATATTCTCATCAATGAGAAGTATACCGGTGATGCCATTTTTCAAAAGACCTATATGGACGACAGCTATAAGAAAAAGGTCAATACTGGCGAGCGTGATCAATATTTCTATGCTGCGCACCATGATGCAATTATCAGCCATGAAAGCTTTGCGCAGGCGCAGAAGCTACTCGCACAGCACCGCCAGGAAAAGGGCAATAAAAAAGGCGATCCTAAGCATAATAATCACTATGCCTTTTCTGGAAAAATCATCTGTAGCGAATGTGGGGACACCTTTCGTCGGCGCATCCATGCCAGCACCGGTAATCGCTACGTCGCTTGGTGCTGCAACACGCACATTCAAGATAAAAACGCCTGCTCCATGCTCTATATCCGCAACGACCAATTAGAAGCAGCCTTTGCGGCCATGATTAATAAACTCATCTACGCCCGGAAGATTATCCTGACACCCTTGATTGAAAAGATGAAAATCTACAGTGCCGATGATACGATCCACCGCATCCGAGAACTGGAAACTGAGCTAATGAAAATCACGGAACAGAAGCATACGCTACAGCGCCTGATGGCTGATAAGTATCTGGATCAGGTCATTTTTACACAGCAAAGCAATGAGCTGCAAACACAGGCGAACACCTACAATAAAGAACTTACGGCCCTGCAAAAGAGCGGTGGCAAAAGTACCGAGCAGTTGGCGGAGCTTAAACGGCTCTTATATTTCACGCTGCACACGCCCATCCAGCATAGCTTCAAGGAAAGCTTTTTTGAAGAATATGCCGTGAAGGTCATTATATACAACCGCCAGGAAGTCGGCTTTCAACTCAAGTGCGGCCTTACCCTACGCGAAAGGATTTGATTTTATGAAGCTTATTCCCTATGGCTACCGCCTGGAAAACGGCGTAGCCGTAATAGACGATACCACGGCAGACGCTGTGAAACAATTTTTTGCCGACTACCTGGCCGGCATGGGGCTCACAGCCGCGGCAAAGAAAGCCGGCTTTACGCCTTACCATGGATCCGCCAAACGGGTCCTACAAAATCGGCATTATCTCGGCGAT
>Ga0183097_10663_pt1 | contig 48685 bp, 46 predicted proteins | sample BioMet8_FD_128883 | JGI IMG/M metagenome (GOLD analysis project Ga0183097, IMG submission 128883) | Microbial communities from bioreactor (seeded with sewage sludge) at Lawrence Berkeley National Lab, California, USA - Biofuel... | ecosystem: Engineered > Bioreactor > Anaerobic > Unclassified ... | reverse complement strand
CCGTTATTACGACTGCAAAAATAGAATTTCAAATCCGTTTCATTTCAAAACACCACTTAAACGACTATATTTCAATTATTTCAAAGAACTATTTACCCATTTTTACGGGACAGTAATGTTAAAAAAATCTTAGTTGTATTTATCTTTTCATACCACCACCTTGGTTCTGACTCTCACTTTCTGCCATTGCCTGTCGTGAAGTGCCACCAGCACCGCCCAGTATGCTCTGCATATTGGAGTTGTTACCGATAAGCATCATTCCCAACATAGCACCAGCTATCTTGCCGAGCCATCCGAATCTGCCGAATGAGAGGAAAGCGGCTGCTACCAGTCCCACAAGGCTCAATCCAGAAACATTGCCTGTTCCAAGATTCTTGAAGAAGTTGCCGAACATATCCAGACCATTTCCTCCGAAGATACCACGGAAGAAATTGCCCAGTCCGCTCCATTTGCTGTTAATGTCGCCCATAGCTCCATTGACAGCATCCACAGCTTCACCTGCCTTGTCCTTCAAACCTTTCACGTCATCGACTGCACCAGCAATCTTGTCGGTCGTTTCCTTACCGACAACTACATCGCTGACCGTCTCGACAACACTTTTGTCATTGACGATGCTTTCCCATGCAACATAGCCTGTTGCGCCACCAACGGCAGCCGTCTTGACTGCCTTGCCTGCACCAGTCAGTGTTTTGGCAGGATGGATAACGGTTTCTCCGATAGATTTTCCTCCTGCCTTGGCGAACTCACCAGTACCTCTAAGTACCTTGGCTCCACCTCTTGCTATACTTGACCAAATACTCATAACTTGATAGTTTTAATTGTTTTAATTGATACGGCCACTACGTTTCCATCGGTTCATACATTCCTTGACGATGGATTTCTTGTCGGCTTTCTCACGGCTTCCTTCATCTATTTCATGCCAGATGTCTGACATAGAGGTGTACTTGACAGCTCTTGTCAGCCTTTGCAGTCGCTTGTTCATGACTTTCAGCTTGGGTCGGATGTTGAAGACTATCTCAATCCGTTCTTTTTCTGTCATCTTGTTATCACTCAGACAAACCAGACGGATGTCATTGACAATCTCAACGCTCCCCATAATGAGTTCCCGATAAATCTTGTTTCTCTTTGTTGAGAGAGCAACGGCCAGTGCATTACTCGAGTTCTTGTCTAGTTGTCGGGTGAATCTGTCCATGTTCTTGACCAGGCAGTCTATCTCGTGATAGAAGCCATAAATCTGAGCTGCATATACCACAATACCACGAAAGGTACTGATGTAATTGTTGAACTCCTTTTGCAGATTGGCTGTGCCTTCAACCTCTTCTTTGAGCCAGACATGGCCCGTTGTCTGCATGAGCATTATCTTCTCCTGATTTTTCAGCCCTTTCTCGGCTTTATCGGTGTAGGCGTATATCATGCCAGCCAGTACGGGGTCGTTCTGAGCCAGCATTTTTGATGAACAGACTACTGAAAGCAATAGAATTATGATGAAACGGTACATAGGCAGTGAGATTAATCATGTGCTACATAGGCTGCTCTTCGCCATCGTCCCATTGCGGCACGGGCAACATCAGCGTTACTTCTGTCAATCATACCTGCAGTCACGTTATTCCACACATCATTCATGGTGTAGTAGCGTATGCTCAGATGCAGTTTGCTGAGTCTTTTCTGAAAGTCAGATAGCTTATCGTTGAGTGCCCAAAGGGTTTTGGAGCGTTCAGCACCTGTCAGCATATTCTCACTGCCACCTTTGGCTACAGCATCTTTGAGCAGGTTATATACCGATACAAGCTCAGTAGCTGTCTCAATATAGAGGTTATTCATGCTGATAGATGCAGCGATACCTTGTGGGTTGTCACCAATGGCTTTCTTCAATTTGGACAGTGTGATAAAAATTCGCACGCCATCATTGTAGAGATGGGTGCAGGCTTTTAGCGATGAAGCATAGCCATTTACCGATTTGAGGTAATTGCTATATTTCTTCTGCCAGTCATGAATCTGGTTGAACTCGGCAGAAATGGCATTCTGGAGCAGTGCGGTCTTGGTTTGACCTTCCACCTGTTTCTTGACTTCTCCATTGATAAGCTCATTGCCCTCGGCTAAAGCCACATATTCCAGTGGATTGGACGAGACAACTTGTGCCCGAACCTCTATGCTTGGTAAACAAAAAGAGAGGTATAGCATCATGCTGATTTTAACGATTCGTGATTTCATAAATTCCATTGTTTTTACGACTTGTGATGACTCTGGATCTGATTTCTGATACATAGTCCAGTTTGGCTTTAGCACCAATTATATCTATCCTTGGAGTTGTTCTGTCTCCTGAATAGATACTGATGGTTTTGAGTCCGAAGATTTGTTGCATAAGCGTTTGGTGGATATTGAAGTCCACAATGCGGTACAGTTCTACATAATCAACCTTACGCTGAAATATACCTTGCTCTATGACGAGCTGTTCACTGCCAACGAAGAATTTCATGCGTTTGAGATAGGCAAGTCTGTATAACAAGCATAGGGAAAGAAGAATTGTCACTACCAGAACGATGCAACGAAACGGCATCTCATCCAGACCAGCATACACTAGTCCCACTGGACACAACAGGAGCAGAGGCAGTTCGTTGATGACAAACTGCTTCCAATCGGGCTGTATCAGTATGGTTTTGAAAATGGGTACTCTTTGCATCTTGATTATCTTTTAGCGATGAAAGAAAGAGTGTTTCCTTTCGGACTCTTCCGACTCATCCTTTTTATTCTTTTCCTCGTATTCTTCCTCACGCTCCATTACGGGATTTCCATTCTCAATATCGAGAGCTGTTTCAATCTCATCGGTCTGCGAGTAGGCTTTCTTGTCCTGCAGCTGGTCATTCCAATCCTTATACTCAGTTTCACAGGGTTCATAGATGACCTTGCTGGCTGTAGCTTTCTGATAGTCATCGACGGCTGTTTTCAGAGCCTGGCTGTATTCAGCATAAGCAGTCTTTAAATCTTTACCATAATCCGCAAGGTCTTCAGGACATACCAATCCACTGCAACGGGCACTTTCGTATTCTTCTGCAGCCGATTGATAGGTACCAAATAAATGAATTAATTCCTTGGGAAGTAAGTCTTCATCACCTGAATGAATACTATCATTTCTCAAGCTCATCATATACTCACTCATGGGATGGGAGTGCATCGATGTTTCGAGACTCAGACTCTTGGCTATCTCATTCAAATCGAAATTTTCATTGAATGGGAAATAGTAAGTAGCTTCAGGAGTTGCTACGACTGGGCAATCCTTTTCTTTGAGATTTATCTTGTAGTCACTATCACACTTGGCAAGGAGGAAATTCACGGCAAACATTCTTCCAGCCATATCTCTGTCGAAACACAGGTGATGGTTGGCATCTGAGGTCTGTTGCATCATCCCTTTGAACTGCTGAATGCTTGGATTACCACCTGTACTGACAAAGACGGAACGACTCAGGTCACGAAGCTGTCTTTCACAGTTCTTGATGACCTTTTCATTAGTGCTGTTCGCTTCCATCTCGGAGCGTATTGCTGATTTCTTTATCTGATAGAAACTCATGGCATCATAGCCACTTTCAAACCAATAGACATCTTTGGCTCTGGAGAGTTCACGAGCAGCTGGGCAGGCTATCCACAATCCTTCGCTTGCATTACTCCCTGCTGCCATACCCTTGAAACTCTTTTTTGTTTCAGCATTGACTCTTCCTCTTTCTTCTAAACCGACGATTTCAGACAAATTGCAAGGCTTGCGCAAGGGGAACGAAAGATTGGTATAGGTCTTTCCATTACTGGCATCCTTGAAAGCAATGAAGAAGTTATCGGCAAAGACTCTCTGGGTATCAAGACTGATACCTCTATCCTTGAAATAAGGATAGAAAGCCTTTTGTGAGGTAAAGTCATTGCGGTTAAAGTAGAGTCTCTCGTAATCATTGATGTCGAAGTGTCTTTCCATACGTTCTCTGTTAAGACGTACAGAAGCACGCTCCTCAATGGGATTATTGAGCAGTCGGTTACATACGAGATTTACCAGTCTGTCTTTGGACATACCTGGAGAGTATTCTGCAAACAGATGTGGGTGTTCCTTGATGAAACCAATCACATTGTATTTCTGGGTAGAAGGTGGCTGAAAACAGCATTTGCCATTGGGAGTTACAATAAACTTGTCTCCCTTGACACGTCTGCCAGCACTATCGAGGTGGACATACGAGGGATAACGCATGCCATCACGTCTGTTCAACTGATAGCCTGCGTCCACAAGTAAGTCCTGTATGTCAACACGATCGAGGAAATCGTCATATTTCAAATCTGCCATAGATGCGAATGGTTGTTAGCGTTCAATGAATCCCATTACCTTGGTCTCAGAGACAGATGCAGCTACATAGTTCTCATCGCCTTCACTGACGATGCTGATGATGTTATTCAGTGCATCCTCCAGGTCTGAACCCTGAACCATATAGGTGACATTTGTATTCTTTTCCTTACCAGTTTCTTCATCGAGAGCCTTGAAAGTAATCTTTGCCTTGTACCAGTTGTCGTCTTCATTATCGCTGAAGATGGCTTCCTTATAGGTTGCTGGATTGATATTCTTTACCTCGACGGCTCCATGAAACAATTTTCTAGCTTCTTTGAGGAAAGTCTCTTCCGTATCACTGAAGCTGACGGCATCTACCACATAAATATCGGTAACAGATTTCTGTGAACCATCTTCCTGTTCCACATTATGCTTGGCAGATACCTCGTACCATATTGCTTTTTTAGTTCTCATTCTTTTTTTCTTTACTGTTTTACATTCCATGATGGAGTTCATTTCTCATCATTTCGGTATTTGCAGCAGCTTCAAAGTTTCGAGCGGCCACATCCATCGGTGAATCAACACCCGGTTTGAAATAGGGTCTTACTTCTGGACCATGACTGTGATGATGTTCCACATAGATTTCAGGACCTGGACGGTCAAAACCTCTGGCTAGTTCACCCATAACAGTGACACCAGCCAAAAGAGCAGCACCAATCTTGGTACCTAGGGCGACTCCGTCACTACGACCTTTCATATCAACCTCATGAAACACTTTGGAAAAGAGCTTCATTCTGTGATAATCATCCACAGCCATGAACTTGTCATACTGCTTCTGAGTAATCTCATGGGAGATACTTTCACCATTGATGACTGCGGTCATTTTGAACTTTCCTTTTTCCTCGGCAGGTTCTACACGGATTTCACCAACTTCGACTTCACGACCATGCGCACCTTCACGGAACCAGCCTTTGTTTTCCTGAAGCTCACGTCCATCGACTACACCCACGTTCCTGTCTATCGGATCTCTTTGAAGAGACTGTTCCTCATTGGTAGGAGCTATCTCGGCAGGATGAAGCTTGGCATTCATTTCTTCGAGTATCTCTGGTTTGAGTCCGATGGCAATGCGCTCCTTGCTGTTAAGCATATCAAAAATGATCTTATCAGCAAAATCATCCTTAATGACATTATTGAGAATCTCCAGACGTTTGTCTATAGAAACTTGCTTCACAGAGTTGTTGGTAAGGGCTTTCAGTTCTTCCGCATTCAAGTCATACGTCATATCAACTTCTGTCGATGATGACTGAATGGTCAGTGTCTTGGCTTTTTCATCGATGATGATGCCATGAGAAGAGAGGCATTCCTGCCACTTTTCATTGGAGAAATAGACTGGAGAGGTGATAAGTTCCTTATAGGGTTTTGCAGGATCTTGGCTTCTTGGACGTTTTTCCTGTGGAATAACTACGGTCTGCAAGTTCTGCAAAACATCGGTCTGAGGAGCTTGCTGTGGCTGTCCTTTATAGTAGAAGCCATAACCACCTGAGCGTAGTTCACCCGGTTTAAGTCTTCCGTCTGGTCGTTCTGCAACCATAGGCGCACCCGGATAGAAGACTTGTCCACCAACTCGACGAAGGTGGAAACCATCTTGTCGGCGTGGTGTCCAACCAAGAAAATCTGGGTGCCAGCCCAATCTTCCGTATTCACCTGCACCAATTCTATAACCATGAAGTCCCATAGCCACACGTCCGTTGGCATTTCTGGCATGAACGAGGTTACGGGGCATATCAAAGTCCTTACCGATGATACTGGTAAAGACATTGTATGCTTTCTTGTTGGCGGTGTTTGTTCCCCAATCCGTAAGTGCCAGCATCTGACGTTCATTCAGATTGTATCTGAGTAGTGGTGAGTCGTGTCCCTGTACGGCGAGCTTGTAAGCATCTCCTTCCATGATGATGTGGGCTTGCATACCATTCCGCATGAGAATATCACGCATCTCTGGTTGCAAGTCCATTTCTCTAGGGTTTGTATTTTTTCTAATCGCCATAACGTAAATTTAGGGGTTAAGTATTATGCCTCTCCGTTTTCGAGGGCTTCTTCCATCAAGGTTGACTTGTAGTGGACGAACTGTTCGGCGGTCTCGTTGTTGATACAGAGAGAATGCTCCTGACAGTACTCCTCATACTCATTCTGCCATTCTTCACTGAAATGATTGACATATTCCAACCAACCGATTTCTCCACGCTGCATCTTCTCGATGAGCACTTCTTCCGGGTAATATTTGTTCTTAGCCATTGTAGTTGTATTTGTTTGAATTGATTATTTTCTCTGATGTACGGCTGCATTTCTCTCTGCGCTCTTCTTCTGTTCACTCCAGAGTTCATCGGTATAGTCATCTTCTGACACATAGCCTAGATTGCCGTCATCGTCCATGACCCAGCAACCATAGCATCCAAATGTGAACTTGTCCCAGTCACGCTTGCCTTGATCCTGCCATTTCTGAGCATCACCTTCGGCAAAACGAAGCCCGGTCTTGTTACGCAGGTCAACACCGACTGTTACCATTTCCTCACCGCTGACAAAAGACAGGGCATCACCATTCTGGAGAATCTTCATTTCTCCACTGCTAAGGTTCAGTTCATCTGAGAGAACCTGCATGTTGCGACCGATAACAGCTGTTGGAACTGCCATGACCTGATTGGTCTCAGTATCAATCTGTACAAAGGCTTTGATGATTTCACCTGATGGAGAGGTCACGTCAGCCATGACTGACTTGCCGTCTTTGAGCAATTCCTGCTGATTGGCATCGAACTGTTCTAGTGGAGCATACTTCAGCACAGGATAGAAGACAACGTCAACATTGCCGTTTTCACCTCTTAGTAATGCGAAGCGAGCCTTGCTTTCAATGGTATTGCCATCGTCATCCTTGATGCGAATTGGTAATACTGGAGTTGGTTTCCCATTGCTGATGTTGTCGAGTACGAACATAGGCAGGTCTTCTACCATCTCGTGAGTCAAACCGAACTTCTCGAGCGTAGAATACGGTATTTCAAACTCTTCAAATGTATTTCTTTTCATACTTTATTTTGATTAAAAATGATATTCTGTCATTCAAAGGTAAACAGCTTTTCCCACATAAAAGAAGGTTTTGGAGGCTTTGAAAAGGGTTTTAATTAGTATTATATTTAGAGTATGATAATGAACTCAAAATCATACTTTCAGCTTATACTTTGTTATAGCGGATGAATTTGCCAAGGAATAATTCTTTGCCTTTAAGCCTATTACCTAATTTTGTAGGTATGAAAAGATTTATAGTTTGTTTTAGTGTGGCAATGGTGCTTCATTGCTTACCGATAAGTGCGCAGTTTAACACCATCAGTTCTACTCATCACAGGATGAAAGTTGAACGTATCGTGGAAACAGAAAATCCTTCCTTGCTGGATGAATTTGCAGAGGACGATTCTGTCATGGTGTCTAATGAAGAAATGAAGAATGATTCACTCAAGTGGGTGAGTCAGTATCTCAGTGTGTCATATCCACTGAGACAAATCAAGATAAATTCTTCTTTTGGCTGGAGAAAAGATCCAATCACAGGGAAAACAAAGAGTTTTCACAATGGTGTGGACTTATATGCAAGACGTGATAAGGTAATGGCGATGTTGCCTGGAGTGGTAGAAAGAGTGGGAAATGATAGACGTGCTGGATTGTTTGTCGTGCTTCGACATGGTGATTTTCAGGTGAGCTATTGTCATCTTTCCAAAATACTAATCTCTAAAGGTGAAATGGTAGCAGCGGGTGACGTAGTGGGAATATCAGGAAATACAGGCTTCAGAACCACAGGCGAACATCTACATCTAGTAGCAAAAAATAAGGATGGCAAGGCATTTAACCCGACCATCCTTATAGATTTTGTTCGCAAAACTAAGTCTGAATTGCTGGATAAGCTACTGTCTAGCTATCCGTAATAATCTGTTATTTCTTATTCTGTTCTTTGCAGTATTTTTTGAAGTCCTTGAGTGTATAGCCCTTTGAAGCTACAATGTTCTCCACATTACTACTAGCAAAATCAAGGCTGATATTTGCAGTAGATGGATTTTTTACATGGCTTGTGTAGAATGTAAAGCGGTATTTTTCGCCTGGAGATAGCTTTGAACAGGCAGTTCCCGTATCTGAGCTGATAAAGCCACCGTTTCTATCATTATAGTTGACGGTGTACTTTACGTTGTAGATAGTCAGGCCTGTATTGTTTATAATCCACGCTTGACCGTGAGGTTCATTGCTGTAATCGGTTTCCCAATCCCAATAGGTAATCTTGACACCTTTGCGTAGTTCAATATAAGCTTCAAAACATTTATCTCTGTAGAAACCTGCTAGATTTGAAATTTCCTTTGATTTTTTCAAATCCTGAATTGCAAAATTCTTCAGACCAATCTGTTTTGCAAAGTCTTTGAGATACGATGGAGTTTCAATCAAACCTTCAGAATCGACAATAGTCAGATTTCCATCCTTATTCTTGGCAACATAGAACTTAACGCTATCCTGTTTGAAAACGCCATCAGTTCCAGTGTAACTGTTCTGGCCAGACACAATGATAGTGTCACCTTTCTTCTGTATGTCATCATTGAAGTCAAGCACGTCACGCTTAACTTCAACATGAAGAGAATCATACATCGGATAGATGTCTTTTACTTTCATTCCAGCAGTGGAGTCTGTCGCAGCAGTAAAGAAGTTAGTAACAAGTTCCTTTGCGGCATCTCCACCATTAGAACATGAAGTGAAACAACATGCTCCAATAATTATAGTGGATAATGCAGTTAGTCTCATTTCTTTTCTTTTTTCTGTTGTGGACGCTTGAACACGAAGTTAAGAACACTGGTTCTTGTGTTCTCACGAATACCTGTTACATATTCAGAACTACCAAAGTTAGGGTGAACAGTATTGGTTTCAGTATATGAGTTTACCAATTCCCATCCATCTTCTCCCATCTTGTTGAGCATAGGGGTTTGGTCATTAAACACCATAGGAGCATAGTCAGGCAGACTTTCTGCTTGTTGACCGGCAACCTTAACAACTTTGTACTCCCATTTGGTCTTACTGTTGCAAGACGATAAAGCTATTACGCAAATAGCAATATAGATAAATCTCTTCATATATATTATTTTGTTGTTCATATACTCTTTCTAAGGTTGCTGTATAAGCCTTTTGGAATTTAGTGATAGTTATTCGAATTTATTGTGCAAAAATAAAGAGAGTATGTACCAAAGTACGGCACACACTCCCAAAATCTTAATAAATACTACTAATTTCTTGCAGTTATTGACTAATACTCAAATATCCACTCCAAATTATCGTATGGACACCACTTGCCAAAGAGAGTTTCTATGTAAACGATTATTGCTCTTTGTTCCTCAGAATATGAAAGAAACTTACGGTGTTTCTCTCCTTCAAGGTTTTCCAAAGTAGTAACAGCATATTGTTTCCATGAATCCATATCGAGATGTTGAGTGACGAACATCATTTCACCATGCCAGAAATTGCTGATGGGCTTGTTTCCTTTTATTTGCTCTGGCATTTCGGGCTCACCATGATAGTATTTACAGTATTCAAGGTTTTTGGGTGCCTTCTCTCCGCTAATCAAATACCATCGATGCTCAACAGAATAGATTGCGTTTTCTATTGGTGTAAGACTTATATCTGGTTTCTCTCCAGAACGTTGGAAGTTTCGCATTACCCATCTATAATCTTTATGCTTATCCAAACGGAAACGATACAGCAAGCAATAGCTACGATAGATATAGATCCATCCATCGTCAAGGTAAAAACCAAATCTGTCATCCCAACTTGTAGTAAATGCTTTAAGTATTCTTCGACGCAACTCCTCAGAGATTTCTTTATTATCGTAAGGCGTTTGGACATCAACCCAAAGATGTCGTTCTACATTTGTACATGCGTTATTTTTGGGAAAGAAAGTCCGTTTTGTTCGGCATGATTCAATGATGTCCTTATCAACAAATTTTTCAATATTGAGGTAACTACTTTCACCGTACTTCTTTTTGATGAGATACAGACCACAGCCATACATTGCATCAGCCAAGGCTCCAACAAGAATGGCATTGAGATGTCTGTCACCTGGCAATTTCATAGCATTATGTAAAGCACTGCCATAGTCGAAAGAATCATAGAAAGCCATCCATGCTCTGACCAAAGTACCAAGGAGTCCAGAGTCACATTTCCAATGATTATCTTTGGTAAATGAGCGGAAAGTACCAATATGTTCTACTTGTGCTGCACGTTTCTTTGGTGACCCAGTTCTTAATGCGAAAATGAGTTTAGCAAGAAAATGCCAGGCATACCAATCTGCTTTATCGTTAAGCTGACAGACAATCGTTCCTATTTCCTCAATTTCGTCTATTGTATCATATACCCAGGCAATAGAGATAACATACATCAGAGCATTAGCTTCAGACTTTTCAAAGTAGGAATGTTTGACTATCCTCTCAAATTCTTCTTTTGCTATCTGAGGGTTTTTAACAAGAAGAAATCCATTAGTTTGCAAACATTCTCCAAGTGGTGATAACTTCACATCATCACATATCAATTTTGAGAAAAATAGGTTTTTATCTTTCTCGAATGTTCCTGCAGCTATATCGGCTATTATTGCTCCAATCAAAATTTATTTATTAAATCATCCTTTGCTTTCGTTTATAATTGTGATTATCAAAGCCATTAATCTTCAGAACTATAACAAATACCGCTTATTGCATCAGAAAATGACTGACGTAAATAGTCCGCATAATTTGAGCGCGAATGTTTGCTTTCTTCTATAAAACATAAATGACCATACTTGTTAAAGCGTGGTTCATACCAAATAGCATAATCAGTAACTAATTTGGAGTTCAAATGTAAAATCTCGTAAATATTACCGACCCAATTATTTTCGGATAAACCACGATGTCCGACTGTTAATTTATCTCCATCATTGCATTTATCAATCGCATTAAAGATTGCTTGTAAGACTTCTTTATTGCCTGTAATGTCTATTCTTGTTCTTATATAATTTGCCATTTGTAGAATCGTTTATGTATTAATTATGTCTAAGAAATCATCATGTAAGAAAGGATGATTATCAGGTAGTAAAAATTCTGGAGAAAGAATATCCCTGTACTCTACGCAATTTTTATTTATATCATTTGTAATACTTATGGGATGTTCGTCTGAAACTGTATCTTCCCAATCTGTATATGTCATTTCAGATTTATACCAACATTCGCTAGCCCCAAGAGCTATACATAGCTTCTTTAATATGATTCGAATATGATTAATATTTTCTGATCCATGAACAAAATCATAATAACTTTCAGAAGATATGGCCTCCCAGTATTCTGTTGAATTACGTCCATAACTGACCGACATAGATAATAGTGGTACAAAGATTTCACCTCTAATTTCCGCCTGTGCTTCAGGAATTAAAGAATTGATAGCCTTAGCAGCTTCTTCGTAAGTGCTTGGGCTATTATTTGTAATTGGAATTATTACCACAAGATTATCCATACATTTTTCAGTTAGGGCGAATATTTCGTTTGCTACATTAAATTCGATTCCAATAGTTTTGAGTGCGAATGACCATTATCACATACGCCGCAAATTCCATCAAACAAGATACAGAATCAAACGTGACAGAGTTATCGTCTTCGTAGTTAATTCTTTGAGGAATCCATTCAACTATTCCATCAGGAACATCATTGAAGTATAAATCTGCATCGTCGCTAGAAATATTTGGAGGCATGTGCATGTTATATTGAGTGAAATCTATTTCAATTACGTCGAGGTCAATATTGAATAATTCTTTCCATAACAATTTCATTTCATCGTTTTGGCTAATAGCTTCAGATCGGCGGCGAGTTGCTTGTTCTCCAGATAGCATATCTTCATCGTCAATCATGATACCTTCATCCTCTTCAGAGCAAACCATAAAACTTAGTTCGTTTAGCTTTCCTTTCAAAATCTCATCCCATGCCTTGGTTACAAAAAAAAGAGGAACAGCATAGTCACCACCTAGAACTCTATCTAACAAGTTCGTATCGAATTTGCCATCCAGGACTCTCTGTTTGAAGCTCTTTGGATGAATGTTTAATACATCTGAAATACTTTCATAGTCGGTTTGTGATAACCATTCTTCATTCTTTCTCTTGAATGCTTTATTTTGTAATTCTCTCTCAACCATGCTTTTGAAACGGGGCATTGCTTCCTCTAAAGTATCAACAGAGAATCCACAACCTTCCAGTGGATTATTATTTCTCGGTTCATATACCTTAGAAAAATAACGTCCTTCTTTTGCCAATAAATAAGCGGTATATCCCTTATATTCGAGTTTTGGAGTTTCCTTCATTGTGGTATTCATTTATAAACGACAAATATGATTCTTTAGACGATATGGTCGTCTGTTTCTTTTATGTATTTGAGATTGGCAACAAAAGTAAATCGATGACAATATAAAAGCTCATTGAATTTTTCACACGTTGTTTCCAATTCATCAATTACATTATCTATGTAGAACCAATGATATGTTCCGTCGCCATAATCTAAATAATAGCAAGGTTCATCATCTTCGTTTTTAAAGGGTAGGAAATAATAAATCTTCGGTGCATAATTGCATATTTTTTTCCACTCTTCAAGTCCTGTATTACCCAGTTTGGAATAGTATATAGGACGTTCAGAAGCATCAAATTCTATATAATACTCATCAATACAATCGTCCATAAATCTACTATCAACATTACATTCAATCTGATCACTGAGCTTTTTAGCTCTTTCAGCCAAACTGACTAATGCCTCATGGATATATTTCTCAAATTGCTGTTTCAAATCACTCATGAAGTTAAGCTATTCTAGTCAAACATCATAACTATGCCACCAGCATCTTCGTAGTCGGTACATCCACACTTTGGGCATTTAACAACTTTGTCTGCATCGCCAGTTGTGTTGTCTTTCTTGCAACCTTTGATTTCTTTGCCCAACATGCCAACCCCAGAATAATGAGTCCATTCGTTCCCACATTTCTTGCATTTCAAATTTTTTGTCTGTCCCATAATACTTCTATATGATATTGTCGAATATTTCTTTTAATCTATCAGATGCTTCCTTCGTAAGATATTCCTCGGGTTGGAGTTTATCAATAATCTCTTCATCGAGAAATGCAACATCCTCTTTTCCCATCACAATCGGTCCTTTTACATTGGTGAACACGTAATGCGTACAATCATCAACCATGTTTAGTTCTTCTTTGTCTTCTACAAAAGGATAAGCATCATCGCCAGTTGCAATGAGGTGCATCAGATAAAGAACACATTCTTTATCTCTCCTGTGGACAAATACTACATTATCACCTTTTATTGGCAAGCTTCGTTCCCAAGGAGGAAAGCCACCCCAACGAAAATATGTATTTCCTTTGTTTATTAAATCCGAAGCAATTCGGTTGTATCTATCTTCGTCTAATGCTAATGCTCTTAGCTGGTCGCAATGTTGATCTTCACATTCTTCTTTACTTCTGATGTAGATGTCAATATGAAGGCGGTCGCTATATGGACGATGTTCATTCAACTCACTAATCTCGCATTCAAACATCTCACTCCAACCCATATCTAGCATCATAGCTATATGTTCATTCTCGCTTCTTGGTATGTAACCGAGAATATAATCAAAGTCAAAGTCATCAGGATTACCATCATAATCATCGGCAAGAGCAACAGCTACTGCGTTTCTGTCATGCTTGTTTTTTTTGTCACGGACTAAAGCAATTTTACAGCCGACATAAAGCTCTTCCCAGATGTCGTCAATATCATGGAAACTAATGCCAGCTACAGCACAATTTTTATATAGAGTTCTCTTGTAACGAGTTATATTCTCTGGAGGTGACTGCATATCACCCTCTAACACTTGAATACCTGGAGGCAATATTGGAGGGCCAGGCATTCCTTCCGTTATGTCAATAGTTTTATTGTCCTCGTTAAGTTGTTCTTGTAGTTTATTCATTTGCTTTTGGTAGAGTTTTTCGACTTCAGCATTCATCATATCATCAAACTCTACATGAGGCACACCTTTTTCTTCTAGTTGTCGTTGTAAGTCCCTCAGTTCAGCATCGCAACGAGGGCAAGTGCCTTGACAGTTACCTTCGTGATGGCATTCTGTTGGTTCATAAACCAATCCGTATTGCTCTGCTAATTTTTTACGCATTGATTTCAATACCTCACACATTTCTTTTCCTGCATTCATATCTTATCAATTTTGAGGGTTATTATTTGGTAATCTTTTGATATATTCTATTTGCTCAATATGGGTGAATCCCATAGCTTTTATTTTACTAAGTTCCCATTTTACGCTATGTTCATCTTTATACTCAGGGATAAAGGGAATCTTGATTACAACCTTTTCTTCACCTACAATATCTCTGAGGAACTTTAGTCTATTGAAGAGAGGGGCAACCTTGACACCCGTGTATTCTTCGAAGATGATGGGTTCCATGGATTTGATGTCAACAATCCAAAGGTCAACAATTTTGGAAAGCTCTTTGATGATATATTCGTTATAATGCAAGCAGGTTTCAAGCGTAATCTTCCATTCTGGACCACATATCTTACGGAAAGATCTGATAAACCGCCATTTCAATGCTGGCTCACCACCACCAAAGCATATACCGCCACCTGTCATTCCAAAATACAAGTTATCTATCTTTACTTTATCGTACAAGTCCTGTGGTGTAATCACTGAAACACCTTTTGATGGTGTTTTGCCGTTGGCTTCAAAGACAGGCTTGTGGCAGAAATCGTTTAGGCAATACTTGCATTGAAGTGGACAGCCCATGAATGTTACCAATGTGGTTATTCCTGGACCATCTGTTCCCATGCGTAAACGGCTAATGCCAAAGATAGGTGCGGTAATCATCTTATTCGTCTATTAGATACCAGTATGGAGCCGGAATGTCTTCCTTCTCCTGTCTCGTTTTATCTCCTTCTAGTCTGTATAAAATGGAATTGACCTCATTCTTTGTAACACATAATACTTCAGCGATGTTTCTTGCTGTCATAGGGTCATCTTCTTTGTGTGGAATGGTATTAAGAATTTGATCTTCCAATGGGAGTAAGCTCCAATATGGTGGATTACTTTCTGTTTTTTGCAATATAAGACCTTGCAGACTGTAAAGTTCTGAATTGATTTCTGTCTTTGTTAAGTCGAAAGCTAAAGCTAATTCAGAAGCCTTCACTGCTTCACCTTTCTTACGGATGAAAGTAATAATATCTTGCTGTAGTGCCATATCTTTGTTCTTTATAGGTTAATTATAAATCCTTTATTCTCTTATGAATTGCGAGCTTTATATCAAATTCCTTTTCAGGATTTATATATAGAATGCCTTTAGCGTGTGCTAGAAGATTAAGACTGATTCTTTCTATTGCATCTTCTAGTGTAGCATATTCATTAATGTGTTCAAACTCTACATCATCCCATTCATCTTCATTTAGAATATCCTTCAATGATGATTCATCTGAGTGGTATGTATAGCTTTCGTCGCTGTTTTGGAAAATTTCAACACAGCCTCCTTCACTGCCAATTTTTAATAGTAGAGTTTGCTCTTTATTCATATTTTGTGAGAGTTAATCGAGTTTAATGTGCAAATATAGGTTTTAGTTGTACCAAGATACGGTACATATTAGAACTAATTGTTACTCTTTGTATAAATCTATAGCCTTTTGATGAAGCTCACAGACTTGTTTAGCAAGAGTCGCTGGCTCAAGTACTTTGATAAGATGAGATCGAGACACTAGATAACCAGCAAAATCAAGAGTAGTATGAAGTTTAAGCCTAAAGTCAGAATAATTAGCCTCAGTTGCTATTTCTTTTTGGCTGGAGTGTATGGGCAAGTCACGCATCGAGAATCTCTCAGTACCATAAGCTCTGATTATGACCTTTTCTTTCTTTGAATCATCACCACTGACTATTCCAAAGTAATCTGCAAAGTAGCATTCAGCATCAAATGTTTCATCTTTGGTGAATTTTTTATTTGAGACAGTTATCTGCTGCATTCTGTCAAAGGAGAGTGTTCTGAACTCGCCATTGTCTTTTCTCTTGCAGAGGAGATACCATCGTCTGTGAAAGAGTTTGATGCAATAAGGCTCTACAAAATATACTTTTTCTTCGGATGAACTGTATTTTTTGTATTTGATATTTAGAACCTTACATTTCTTCAGTGCATTCATTACCATTGTAAGACCTTCACCTTCTGTTGGTATTGTTTCAAGAATAATATTCTCATGAAGGCTACGGCACTCACTGATAGTGTTGTTTACCGATAGGGTTGATAGCATCCAGTTCTGAATAGAGTCTTCATCGAGAACGTGGTCATTACCGATAAAGTATCTGAAATGATCTTTTCGGTCGCATTCAATATAAATGCCAAAGATTTGTTCTATGGCATCTTTATGACGGTTGAATGTGGTACGAGCGAGTTCTAAGCCACCGCTCATTTCGGTTTCTCTCCACCTGTCACTTAGTTCTTTCAAAGTGATTCTCTTGGCTGTATGAATGGTTTTCACAAGCCAAATATATTCTTTAAAGACAACCCCTGCATTCTGCATTATTTGTTCGAATTTTCTAATTTGTATTTCTTAATAAGCCAAATCACGTATTTTTCTGGCATGTCTTCGTCTATAAGTCCAGAAGTCATTTTTTTTATTACTTTAGACATATCTTCTTTGTAATCGTTTTTTATTATATCTAATAGTTTTCCTAGTAATGACATTGCAATTCCATACACAGGTTCAAACGTTTGTTCATCTGATCCATAAGCAAAATTACTGGTACTCAAACCATGAACAAATTCCGATTGACAAGAGAAAAAGTCAGAGGGCATATTTAATTCAAGCTTTGTGTATAGTTCGCTATATTTAAATGATTTAGTCGAACCTAGACTCTTGTATTTCCAGTTGTTGTTTTTGATTAGTTCATCAATTACAAATTTAGAACCATGATAAATTGAAAGAGATTTGATTATATCTATAGCATGATTTACGCCATTCTCGTAATTTAATGTTGCTGAACGTATATTCTTAGATAGTTCTTCAAATTCACTTTTATCTATAGTCCCATCATATTTTTGAGGTGCTTTTTTTAATTGTTTTATTCGGCCATTTAGTCCATCACAAATAAATAAATAATGCCTAAGCATAATTTCTTCAGCCTTCGACTCATGATAAATAAGTATATAAGAAGAAATGGAATCAGCAATAGAGCGAATAACAATATTAGCAATAACATAATCTTTATCTCTTTCTATTATTGAGTTGAAAGTATTAGCCATTTTTATGACTCTTTTTAGAATCATCAGTTTATATGATTGTAAATCATCGATTGACTCTGATTTATGAATTTCCTGCAAATGAGAAACCAGGTGTTTGAGAAAAACTTGAATCACTCTGAATGACTCTTCGTAATTTAATCCCATCATATCTTGCTCGGGAATGCTTATATGTCCACTCATCATATATAATTTTTATGCTGATTAAATAGCTATTTTTTTTCAGACTTGTTAATTCCAATAAGATTACCAAATTGAATTATTGAGTTATCATCAGTACTTTCAATTAACTCTTTTATATAATTATCAAAATCGGAACGTTCTTTTGCACTGTTTATAATACCAACATAATAGTCTTTATTAGTTATAATAATGGACCTCGTCTGAGTGTGTTTAAACATTGGCTTTATTATATAAGTAAGGGTGTTATCTGCTCTTTTTTCTATTTGACCATGTTCTCTTAAGCCCTTTTCCAAGAAAATAAAGTGATCTTGACTTATAGTTATGGTACTATTACAATATTTATTTCCTAATTCAATAAACACGTGACCGATGCTATTTAAGTCCACTATTAACATTATCTTTTTATTATAATCGCTTAATGTATTATTGTTAATTGCATAGCTTTCATATAGTTTCCCAATGTAAGTTACAACGTTTTGCGGCATTGGTTGCATGTAATCAGTTTCGATTAATGATTTAATTACTTTGTGCCAGTAATAATTTTCATTATTTGTAAATAAACTATCACTATCTACCTTTGACAGCTCTTCGATTGCTTTTTTATTAATAATGTCTGTTAAAGCATTTTTCGTAGATTTACTCGCATTGTAAAAATCTCCTTTTACAATGGTCTGTATGCCTTCACTATCGAATAAGTTTTGGGAGTCCCATTGATTAAGAAACTCTAGAAATCTTTCATCAGAAACACCTATTTTATCTCGAATATTTGAAAACTCTGAAATAACTTTGGTTAAATCCATATATTTACCTAAAGACTTTTCGACAATATATTTCAGAACCTTAATCAAATTTGAATTACTCGTTGATAAAACATACACCAGGGATTCACAGATATCCTTATAATAATCCATATTTTGAGCAACATAACTCATAATAGCATCTTCGACCTGAATATCTCTATCGCAGATAGAAATTGATGCAGCTAAAATATCATAGTAACCTTCAGTATTTTGTTTATTAGCCGATTCAAATTCTTCTCTTATATTATTTATTGTTGATGTGTCTATCATTACGGGTAAAACCTTCTTTTCACCTATTAAGGCTTTATATGCCTTAATAGTATCGGACCAATTATTGGAATCTACTTTGTTGTCTTCATATAGTTTTTTTATTTCTTCGAGTAGGTTATTAAAATGATATTTCTCACATTTATTTAATATCGTAATTATCTCACCACATGTAAATTTATCTGGTAGCAAGCTTGAACAATAATTATCTAGTTTGTCTGCATCTGTTTCTATATCAAACAATTCAAAATTATTGCCTGCTTTCACCATATATTTCATAAACACATCAGGCTCAACAATCTTATTAAACGATGGAATAGACTGATTAATTGAATTCTCAGCTAAGAATTTTCTTAATTCAAAAAGGGAATCAAAATAGACATCACCTTTAAACTCTGGATATTCCGTTATGCGTTTGCACAAGAAATTGATAAGATTCCTTTGTACTTCTTGTTTTGTTCTCTTAATAAGAACCTTAAATTCGCTTGAAATCGATTGATCATTGAGACCTTGCTCCATTCGTCTAAATGCAAGTTCATTCCATATTGATTCTGTTACCTCATTCTCAATAGTCAACTTATTTAAATTTTCAATAGTCGAATCTATCTTGCTATCATCAATATCTTCACAGACATTGCGTAAAATAAGATTAAACTGAGGATTTGATTCACAGTAAGCATTAATATCATATCCATCCTTGTTTTCAAGGCAATTTTCTAAATATTGAGTAAGTGGTATCTGTTTTGCATAAGCCACATCGATGCCAAATACCAAAGCTGATATTTCTGCTTCTGTTTGTTCTTTATTACTGATAAGTTTCTTTACGTCCTTTAAATACGAGCCTGAAAGAATTGCATTTACTGGATTCTTTAATAATTCGTCTTTGAATAATGTAAACAGAGCCATATTGACAATATTCACTTCATCTTCCCAAGTTTGATGTAATGCGACGAGAGCATTTATAAAAACAATAATCTCCCTAACATTAGCATCCTTTTTAGTGATTCGATATAATCTATTGATTAATGAACAGTCTTTTTCTTTAATTATAGTTCCAAAAGCTTCATGGAATAACTTGTCAAAAATATTTTGATAATCAGTTATTACTGGCGGTGCAACACGATATACAATAGGGAACGTCTTATTAATAAAATACTTTGTTAATTCCTGAGCTTTACTATCTTCATCACCAAAAGCACAAGAAAGATGCTTTTCGTCAAAAGGAATTATTACCCAAATATTATCAAAGCCATTATTTGCTTTTGCAAAGAATGTGTGAATTGATGACCATAGCTGCTTTACCTTTTCTTTAGGTAATCGATCCATATTGTCAAATACTATTACAATCTTTTGATATTTAGATTTATTAATTCCATTTGATAGATCTTTCATCCAACCAGTAAATTCTTGCACAGTAGGCTCACATTCGCTTATAGTTTCGTAACAAATGTCGTTCTGAACTTTATCTTGATAAACCATAAGGAAATAACCAATACTCCTGTATTTTTTGTTAAAGAAAGCAGCAACAGCCCATATTAAAGCAGCAAGAACTATAGGGGATAATGTAACAATTATTTTACCCCAATCATTGATTTCCAATATTCTTGAAATATTAGCTAGAACAATAGTTGAGAATAAAGTTAAAAATGAAGAAACCAGACCTAGACCAAGACGAGGATATTTATCTGTTACGGTTTCCGTTTTTCTAGCGAGGAGATATTTTAATTTTTCTGACCATGTTACAGTCTTAGGTTTACCACCCTTAATTTTTGTAGTGGTTGTACCAGTTAGCACATTGTTACTAACAAGTTTATCGGTTAATTGTTCCAACAAAGACCTGCGTTGCAAGTCTTCTTGATTACCCCACGCATCATACTCGTAGAAAAAATATCCATTTTCCTTAAGTTTCTGTTCAAGTAGTTTTACCACATTACTTTTACCAGACCCCCAAGTTCCTTCAATACCAACAATACGAGGAATACATAAATCATTTTTTGAATCAATATTCTTAAAATGTTCTGAGATAGCCTTTGACAAGCGTTCTTGCGAGGCTCCTTCAAATTTATCATTACCCGAAGGCTGATTTGATATAAATTTTGGATATTCTTTCATAAGTCACTTTTTTATTTTATTCCTAATGCTTTAAATGCTGCATCTACAGGGTCTGAATATACTTCCAGACTGAACTTTGATATTAAGTCAGCAGGAACTTTCGAGTAGTTTATCATATCTGCTACAGGTATCAATATTCTTTTTGCTCCTGCATCTTGAGCTATCTGTAAAGCTCCTGCAAGGTCGCTTGTCGGAATAATGGTACCGCCAATACTCATAGAGCCGAGTACACACATCTGCGGTTGAATGCATCTGCCTGTTAAACCTGAAACAAGGGAAACAAAAACACCTAATTCCAATCCTTCAAGAGTACCAATGCCATTAATATCTGTAGCTTTCATGTGCATTTCATTTTCTGCAAAGTGCGCACTTTGAGAAATTCTGCTTAGATTGGAACGACAATAATTTACCGCTTCTTTAAGTTCGTCACTTATAGCACTTCCTGTTCCGAATCCTGTGTGGGTAAATTTTCCAGCTCCGGGCATTACCTGTAAATCTAAGCGTACCAAGCCCAAATTTCCTTCTCCTGGCTGGTGTGCAATACCATAAAGGGAACCTGGTTGCAACTCTCCTTCAGGGATAAGAGCAGATCCGCCGCTTTCTGGAGTATTTACGTAATGTTCCTCACCATCTTCTATATCGATATAGCTGAAATGTACATCGTAAAATTCAAGTCCACCAATTTTTTTTAATTGCTCCTTGATACGACGACGACCAACTAACGCATATTCCAAGCAGAGACGTACATCTTCCTTTCCATAATTCTCATCAGGAAATAAGAGTTTAAGAAGTCCACTCACAGTTTTCTTGACGGCAATAACATCGCGTTGATTTAAATCCTTGCCTAAACGGAAATATTTCTGAATAGCATCGCTAGAACTACGTTTACGCATTTCCCTGAGACATTCAGAGAAATAGTCTGATATGAAACCGTAAGAATCAGTAAAGAACTCAGGACGCATCTTTGGAATTTCCCAACCCGGTAGGTAATGATGGAAACGGTCAAAGAACGCTGTATCTATCATATCTTTAGGGAATGGGGATAGCAAGTGGCTGACCTTTACCAGATTCTCTATACTTCCATTGATATTACCTACGAAGACCATTGAAGCAGAGGCATTGATGCTTTCCTTGCCACGGCTGAAAGAGCCATTGGCCATATATCCCTTCATTATCTGAATGCCATCCTTATCTTTCATATTGATACCAGCGACTTCGTCAAATGCGACAACATCCCATGTACCTACGAGTCCAACTTTGTGTTGTCCCATGTTGTAGAACAAATTGGCAACGGTAGTCTGACCACCAGATATAAGAATAGAGTAAGGAGATAGTTCATCATATACATACGATTTACCAGTTCCACGAGGTCCAAGTTCACATATATTGTAATTATTCTCCACGAATGGAATCATTCTTGCCACCAAATGCCATCTTGTTTTTTCATCAAGATTAGTTGGTTCCATACCGACACTGCGGCATATAACCTCAATCCATTCATCAAGAGTGAAGTGTTTTCTACATTCTATGTATTCTTCCAAGTCTGTAGAAGGCATTTGTATCGGTTTGAGTGAAACCAAACGGAACGGACTTTCTTTAGTGTTTTCATCGTAGTTATATTCCATATCGATGATACACCAAATACCGCCACACAACAATTTCTCATAATTCTTGATGTAGCTGTCATCAATGATTATATGATTAAGGTTGATATTAAATATCTGTCCCTCATAGCAGTTGTTGTGTTCGTTCAACTTTGCTGAGACCTTATCAATTATCTTGTAATGACCACGCTCACGAATTTTTGACTTAATCTTTTCAGCTTCGTCTGGTCTAACAAAGTTTTCGGCCAACACATGCTTTACCATGTTGGTACCATTCTCTATATCTTCTTCGTTATCTGTAGCACAGTACATGCCAAGAAGATACTCTAAAACGTAACTGGGTACGTTTGCACCTTCCTTTATACTCTTAGTAAGGTCTTTGCGAACAACCTTACCTGCATAATAGTCGTTTAATTTTTTATCTATTTCGTCCATTGCTAATCTCCTCATTTAGAATTCTGCTTGAAACATTACACTGACTTTGTAAGCAGCTTCTTTATAGGGTGCGAACTGCTCAGAGTCTGGTAACTTCTTTTCCATTCTTAATACTACTTCCTGTCCATTAAGTTTTGACAATTCATTCTTGAACATAAAGATATGCTTTTGCTCTCTTTGTGTCGTATCATTATTCTGGCTGTCAAAAACCATTGTTACAGAGTCTGAAATCAAATTCCCTTTTGGGTCATAGAAACCCATCTTCAAGGTCAATCCCTTAACCTTTTCTGATACAACCTCTGACTGATAGAAGCTTATTGTTTGATTATTTGTAGTAAGTCGTGAACGCTGATTAAGAATATCAACATCAACTTGACTGACATCTTGCTTCTTCTGTATGTTTACATGAAGCACAGGAACAACAATTTCTTGCAGCATTGAACCTCCATGGACAAATCGGCTACCAGAGCCTTGCTTGCGTATGCGATTCATTGCCTTGGCAATTTGTACCTGTTTGCCAGCTTTTAAGCCAACGTCTTCGCTATTCCAAGTCTTTACAGCAATTCCGAGTTGCAGGGTCTCGCCAATCACAAATCTTCTTGTGTCAGTGATTATATCTCCCTGAACTTTGAAGTCGGTAAAATCGCTTTCATCCAGTTGTTCATTTTGGAATAAATAACCATGATCGGATGTGATAAGGATGTTTGAACCATTACCATTACGGATTTTATCTATAATTTTGAGTATATGCTCAAATTCGTCCTCAGTTGCCTTGAACACATTTCCTTCAGTATCTTTGTTGTCACCAGTCTTGTCGATGACATTACTGTATATATAGATTAAGTCAAAATCCCGAAAATAAGTCTTTGGTGTTGTTATTTCCAAAAAATCTTCAGCTCTAATGGCAAGACTTTTCAAAATCTTCTTATTCAAGACCTTATTTCTGTTTTCAGTGCCTTTTGTACTTGACCCATCAGCGAATACTTCATCTACAGGCTTTTCATACGATAGCTCTCTGTTTGGTAATAGCGCAGCCATACCAAGTTGGGTGTATGATGGGAGTGTAGAAACCATTGCAGGCTTCATTGTTGTCACCATACGACTAACCTGTGCAATACGCTGTTCCATCTCGACCATAGTTTCATAACGCAGTGCATCGCTAATAATGACGAAAAGCTTGTTGCTTTTTACTACAAAAGGAGAGACATGATAATCGTAGAAACGGCGCTGGTCAATAATATGATCTATCTTCCATTTATCCATAGCATCAACTAATGGTTGCCATTTGTTTGCTAGTTGCATTAGGTATCCATTGGTATAGGTGCGTTGCACTATTTCAGTAATGTTTGCTAACAAGTTTGAACTTTCTGCTTCCTTTGCTTCACGGAAATAGTGACGGTAATTCAAATCTATAGTATATAGGTCTTTGCAATATATCTGAAATCCTTCTTCTACAGAATTAATGATTAATCCAGACATTTTCTGGTCAATATCTTCCAGCATACGTCTTGCCTCCAGCAGAGCTTTTATAGTATGGGCTGCAACAGAGAAAAAGACTTTATGTTCTCTCTCGTCAACGATGCTTTCGATTTGCTCTACAGTCATGGTGCTATTTGCCACTTCCATTTGCAGATGCTGGGCAATCAGTTTATCTACGCATGGAAATGTTTCTATAGGTAAAAGTTGTTCGAGGGTATAGTTTTGCAAAGTCTCCTTGATATTCAATTCTTGTTCTAGAAGTGAAGACCATTCTTTGTACATATCGCCATACTGACGACTGTCACGCCAATCACGCATGAAGATATAGGCCTCATTGGTCAGTGTATTTGCTCCTTTGTGACGAAGCAAATCATTTCTGAACAGAACGATAAGTAAGTCTTTAATGCTTCTGGTTTTCTTATATCCAAAATAGGTTTCAACTTCTTCCCAATAAACATCGCTGAGACTATATTTTTCCATTCGGTTCTGCATGTCATTTTTACCTTCCAATGTTTCTTTGGCTAATGCGTATGTTAGAGCATCGTATGTAGGCTCTGTCTTACATACAATAGAAAGCATTTGTTTTTCAATAGCTTTTACGTCCATTCCAGAACTAAGGCGTGTTGCTATTTTCTGCCTGTTTCCTGCTGTTTTGAAGAATTCACTATGCGCATCAACTACTTTTGCTTTCAGTTCCATAGGAATACCACATTCTGCAGTATAGAGTGAACCCATATCTGCTGAAAATGGAATTGACTGCACTTCCAAATCAAGTAGCCAGTTGTCTTCATCGTCTGGTCTGCCTTCCTGACTATATATAATAAATCCTCTCTCTGGCTGTTCACCAGTGAGTATTCTATGTTTCAATGTGAAGGCATTCTGATTAAGCGTGAGAATTTCTACTCCCGGTATTTCAAGAGCAGATACAAACTCATTCATCTGGCCACCTTCGTCATACCAGAATATGAATCTTTTGCGGTCAATCAGTTCACTGAGAACACTCTGTATTTTATCTTTTGTTGAATCGTTCATATCAATCTGTTACCAGCCTGTATTTTTGTTTGTTACTATTTGGTTTATCGGGAATTGTCATCTCAATCACATCTGCTTTTATCATCTTGTCTAGATACTTATCTTTCAGAGTACGAGTAGAGCAAGACATTATTGATGCAAGTTCTTTCGCCGATTTAGGTTCGACCAAGCTATTTAGAATAGTCTCTATAGAGTTTATATCACTATCTTGGAAATAACTTGGTATCAACTTGGTAAACGACTTAGGAAATGACTTAGGAAACGACTTAGGAAATTTTTCTGCATTATTCTGTAGGTCAGCGTATTTTACAGCTGAATAACTTATCACTTCAAATGCCGTTATTTTGTCCACATTGAATAATGGTTCTCTATTACCATTATCAATCATCATGTTCTTTACACGGCTTACACCACGATTAAACATGTTTACGTAACCCATTACTTTTAATGCTTGAGCAATAATAGGATTACGATAGTCGTTTACATTTGGAAAATTTTCAGGTCGAGCTTTACCATACAGTCCTCCCGGATTCATTATCTCTATGCGATCGGTGAATTGATAAAAACGCGTTGGCATATTTGCTTGGTAGTCGCGGTGCATACAAGCATTCAGAATCAACTCCCTTAGAGCATCCTTCGGATAATTCGACTGATTTTTTTCTCGAAGGGTGCTTACTGCTACTGGACTGGTTTTTACTACACCATAATCTATGAAAGCTTCCAATTTTGGCATCATCTTGGCGAGACATTCATAGAATGGTTTGTCATCATCTATATCCGCACCTTTGTCCAGACCTATAAAACGCACATACTGTAAGTAAGCTCCGTATAGGAATTGCCTTGGGTTCTTTCCGAATAGAATTATACAAGCATTGGTGGGGCAGTTATGCTCCATGTCAAATAAACCTAAAGAGGCCATCTGCTGCTCTATGTTGCGTGTGTCCTTTTCCAGTTCGTCTGTATCTACAGCTTTCGGTATATATTCATTCTTTATAATATCGAGATAGATATCATTGATTGTTGCATTATAACAAGGCGAAGCATCAAAAGTAGCCATATTGCTCATGCGCTTTTCCGATAGGATACGTTCTTCATCGATGGTAGCAATATCCCTGCGTGGACCAATGCGAATGAATGTTCTACCTCTATAACGGACAGGCGTGGAGAATGAAGGTTGTACTTCTACAATAAGTAAGTCGCCACCCTCCATTTCATATCGCTCGCAATTCATCATAGGTATAGGCAATATATTTCCATCGCTACGTATGCCCGAAATCTTCTTGAATAGATTGTCGTCAACTTTCAAGCCCGACAATTCCCCATTATCTTTTGCTCCGATAATGAGATAACCATTTTGTCGGGAGTTAGACAAATCGTTACTAAAAGCACAGATGGCTTCTTGGAACTTATCCATATCGCCAGTGCTTACAGTGCGCTCAATACGTGATGTTTCTACGCTATGCAGCAAGTTGTATATTTCATCTTTCGTCATAACTATTCGATTAAGAGATAATTAATCATCATTACTTTCTAAACCCTTAATAGGCTCTACTAGAGGATAGAACTTGGGATAATTAGTCTTTACACCGTCATCAAGATCTATGCTGATTCTATGACTGGCCAACTCTACAAGTTGTTGCTCAAAGGCATGAACTTCTCGCACTTTATCACGCATCTCATCAGCTGCTTTCAAAGCTTTGTTGTGTTGAGTTGTACTCAAATCATCGCGCAAGGTTTGCTCCTCTGCTTCACGCAACTGTAGTTCGAGTTTATTCAAATATGGGTGTACATAATCAGCATGTAGCTTTGATAACGTGTCTGACTCTAAGCGGTGCATATATACCAATGCCTTGAAGTAACCTTTCTTCTTTTTATCGCCCATCTTTGACGAGAACAGCCAATATATAGGGCGCTTAGAATACATTTGTATATGTTCGTTGTAGAAATTCTTAAACAAGTATGTACGCAAATCATCGCCTAATGTTCCATTGATGTATTTGATATTCTCGTTGAAGCATTCTTCGCCAAATATTTTCTTTATAGCAGATTCAATTCTTTGAGCCATATCGTCAGCAAAGAAATCTTCTTCCATAATGATAGGAACAATGCCATCATCGTCTATGGCAATAGTGCTTTTTATTCCATTGTCGATGCCCTCCACTTCAAGGTCTAGGCTAGCTAAATCTTGATTCTGACTGGCAATTATCAATCCTGGCTTGTTAACAGAGTAGCGGCCCATATAACAACCTACTAGATAACTTATAAGTTGTTTAATTATTACGTCATCATGCCATACAATCTGATTGTCTTCTATGCTGATTTCTCCTTTCTGAAGAATTGTTATTTCGTCAAGAGGTACATCGGGTGTTAGCTCATCTTGTAATCCATAGATTTCTATGAATTGGCGATTTAGTTCTTCTTCATTTGAGTGAAGCTTCATAAAGCGGCCTTTCCATAGTTCCTTATATCCATTCATCAAAAGCGACAATTTGAAATTGTCTGTTAGCCGTCCTTCTTTTAAGAATAAATCTTTGATATCAATCAAGTCATTCTTTTCGAAATCCCATGATGTTTCTTTTGCATCCCAATCAGTTTTTTCGATGGAAATACACTTCTTCGTTAATGAGATAATGATATCTTTATCTTCTATGTCGGGAATTGGCAATGTTGCAATTTGGCCTACTTCAAAATTAAGGGTTGGTGATATAACTTTAAGAATGCCTCTTATGGAAGTTGAATTAACACAAGCCATATAATATTCCAAGTTCGTATCATCAATAGGAAATAAGCTAGTACCAGCTACATCGAAAATAAAACCTTGCGGATAATAACGAAAAGCGATACTACCTGCGGATATTTTCGACCAACTAATACTTGGTTTAAAAAAGTATTCTAAATTCTGCGGTCTTGAACGAAGTTTTCCATTTGGGCCTACAAAATGTTTAATTTCGAATCCGTCATTTTCCCAGTTAACAAGTAAGTCCTGATTTCCATACCATTTGCGAAAGGCACCACCTTTATTATATGGGAACCATTTTTTTTCAGATTCGGCCGCTGACGCGGCATTTTCCTGACCGAAACCAGTTCGGTCCGTGCCGACCTCAAACCAGAAGCGGAGGAATCGACCATTGTCAGCCGTTTGTAAGCCAACACAGGGGTTGGCTACGGCTGACAATGGTCGATTCCTTGTAAAGGTTTCTCGGATATTTTCGCTTACCCAATAACCGATAGGACTTCCTGGGATCTTTTCGAAATCAGCTTGGTTTTTTATTGAATAACGGCCATTATCTTTTTTGGGAAAAACATAAGGCAATTCTTTTTGTAAGTCCACATCTTTGCGGCTTAGATATGAATAGACTCCCTTATATTCATTGGCTTTTCTATTTTGTAAGATGAATGAAACTGTTCCAAAAGCAATACGCATAATATACCAATCAAAATGACTAAGACTAATCATCGTTTTATTGTCAATAATAAAACGGCGCAATTTTTCAAATGAAGACAAGAACATCCATGATTCCATAGTAACGAGAACTGTAAATCCATTCTCAACGGTTTTATCCGAAAGACATTCAATAAAAGCTGCATAGAGATCAGACTTACTATTATGATAAATCGCATTAACGTAGATTTTCAAATTATCTCCCATTCCTTTTCCCAAATACGGCGGATTAGTTACCACGCAATGATACTTCCTCGACAAATATTCTGCTTGCGTTTTAAGAAGCTTTTGCTGCGCTCCAAACAATCCACCACCAATCTTTATCTTATTGCAATCATCAGCAGTAATCTGCAACAAAGAGCCAATGGTATCTACATATTCAAATTGCCACATCGCAGACTTACTATCCCAATTACCTACAGATGCAATCGTATTATGATCTATGTTTTGCAGTGCAATGGTATGGGGCTGAACAGCCTTACGCAAATAACGACTATAGTAAGCACGGGCTTTCATGGTCAAGGCAAAGCTGGCTAACTGATAGCAACGACGGTCAATATCGATGCCGAAGATATTGTTAGTCAGAATGAGAGCAGGAATTTCTCGGGTTTGATAGCCTTCTTCCTCATACATCTTAGTAAATAGGTCGAAGGCATATACCAATATATGACCACTCCCCATACAAGGGTCGAGGAAACGAATATCCACGGCAGATTTGATATCTTCTGGAATAGTATCCGTTTGACCTTCGGGGGTAGGAATATAATAGGGCATCTCTTTTATGAGCGGGCTCTCTGGGTGTAAAGTCATCCAGATACGCCCCAAAGAGTTCTCTACCATATAACGTACCACCCAATGTGGAGTGAACAACTGCGTTGCTGCTGCCTGTTCATCGCTCTTCAGTCCACCTTTCTTAGTCTTTTTGACTTCCGCATCAGCTTTTCTATCCGTGATATAAAACTGATAAAGCCATCCGACCAACTCTACGTTCTGGCAGTCTTCACCCGTCATGCCATTGCGAATGTCAGATACGAAACTCTGGTCGCTCAATAAATCGTCGGGCAATAAGAGTTCTGTATAATCAGATATTCGCTCAAAGAGGAAAGGCATCTCTGCATACTTTTGATTACAGATAGCCACAAGTAACCTTCTGTATAACTTAGCTTCTGGAAGCAACTTATCTTCGCTTGACAGACGAAGTTCTTCATCGAATGTACCGCCCATCGCATCTTGTAATATCTCCGGACGAGTTTGTCCTGTGGCAGGCGACACTGTCATCGGCGTATTGTAGCCATTGGCATCCATATAGCGAAGCGCCATCACACGATTGAACCAGGTATAGGCAACTTCTTCTATCACATTTTTCTCACCCTTGCTTTGTATCTCCTTACGGAGAATATCTATCTCTTTCTCATTGCCTCTCAGTTCGGCGGTATCTTGGCCAAGCACAAACTGCAGTTTCGTCGTGATAAGCGAAATAAGTTTGGAGCGAGTCTGTTGGGCAAACGTTTTGAGAGTGGCTGTATTTGTTGGCATATTATTAAATCTAATTAGTTCAACATAATATTATTGTTCTGATCGATGTAACGTAGAAGTTGCTCTTTAAGAGCTGCAACATACTTCTCAACATCTTCTTTCGTCTCAAGAATAGGTTTGTCGAAAGAAACCGTCATAGCCTTTTCCTTCTTTACCACCTTATGAACGATTTTGGTAGTTGCATGAGTTGTCGTAGTTTGTCCACCTGTCTGCTGAGTAGCTTGCTGACGACGACGTTCTTCTTCTTGTTTTTCTTCCACCCAATGGTTGATAGAATCCAGACATCTATCGTAGGCTTTTGATACGTCACCTTTAATAGCTATCAAGTTACCAATATAACGTTCTTCCTTAGCGTTTGCTTTGAGAACTTCAAAAATGGTAACAATCTGCTGCTTCTGGTTCTCTTCCAAACCAGCATAAGAAGGAACAGCTGTTAAAGATAGCATTTTGCTCTCTAACAAGCTCAACACCTCTTCGCATGCAGCTTCCTGCTTCGTTTTAATTTCATCCGAAATAGCATCGAGAACTTCTTTAGCTTTCGTCATCAACTGCCATGGAGTAGAAGATGAATAAATATCTTCGAGCACATTTTTTAATTCAACTGTTACATATACCAGATTGGCTTGGTTGCCTCTCTTCAGCGTATCAATACGTTTGAATATACTAAATTGAGGATTGCTGATGAATTCGCTGATAGCATCAGCTTCGTCCACTTTGCGGTTTATTGCTTCTTCTATCTGTGCTGTCTTTGAGTAAAGACTTGGATAAACATTTCCTTTCAGTTGTTCCAGCATGGGGATGATTTCGTCCAAAGGTCTCACGAAATCGAAAGACCATACATTCTTTATTGAACGCAAGTTATCAATTTCTGTCTTTAAACGCTCAATAAATGCATTATGAACATCTTTAGCACTTTGAGCAGAGCAACTCTCATCTTCAAAGAATTCTTTATATAAGCTTTTGAGTTTAGATATCTGTGAATTGGTAATAGTCTCCTCAATATCAATAATCAGTACAGCCTGCTGGTTAGTATTGGTCATATTAGTATAAAGATCACGGTCAGCCACCATGCTTCCATTGCTTCTGAAAGAGATTTTATCCATCTTATACAGCTTTGCAATGATACAAAGAGTAGCCGTTTCATACCAACCATAGCTATTGCCTTTGAAGTATTCTACTAAGTCTTTAACTTTGGTACGGACACTGAGCTGCTTATTGCGATTGATGTAATTGAAGACCTCAGTCATACAGTTATCCATTTCTGAACCAAACAGCGCACCAAATGTGTAGTATTGATGATGCTCTTCAACATCTCATCATCATATTCAATGGTCAACATCTTTGAGATTGGTATATACTTGTTCAACCAATCTGGACATACCTTCATTGAGCCTACTGCGAATATCGGTTGCACGAATATTGGTAAGTTCCTGACCACCCATGTAAAGACGAGCATCTTTTGTAAGTTCGGTCAATCGATTCACTATGCTAACACGGCGATTGGAGTTTACACGTCTTTTGTCGGTAACGATTTGCTGACGATAATTGTCTCCATTACCTGAAAGCAATTTTGTAAGACACTTATCAGCCTTTTTGAACATTGCGATATCCTCTGCCATGTATTTGTCTTCACCCAGCACAACCAACAGTTGAGTTGGATGTCCCATAGAATACATGAGCATAGATTGGGAGTCTGTACTAACCATTGAATTCAATGGAGTGACGAAGTGTATATACATTTCAGCCTCACGTCCATCTTGCTGCTCATCTACCATACGTCCATAGTTGAAGACTTTACCTGCTGACAATCTTATTCTGTTTTCAGAGAATATCTCATCTCGGAAGATTTTCTTCAGTTCATTATTAATGGCATCAGGTTGTAATTCCTCATTCTTGATCTCATTCTCGATATCCTTCTCCTCGTTGGTCTGATAATGGTATTCATCATTAGCACCCTTTTCTATGTAAGAGGTGTGAACCAGCTTGTTTAAAGCTTCTTGAATACGACTCTTGTATTCAGGAAAATCAGTGTCTAAAGTAGGCAACATGATTTTTGTGATATTGTCTGTAGTTGAAGGGAATCCTTTCACATACTTAATCATGAAGAGGGTTTTCAAAACTTTCAGAGCCATATCGTCACCTAAGGTTTTTTCTGCTTGTTGTATGTCAGACTGTACCTTTGTTTGAAGAATGCCACGAATACCTTCATACATATCACAGAACTGTACAATCTGATTGAGGTCTTTATCCTTGTATGCAATGGCAACTTCCTGTGTTATTGTAAGAAGTGAGCGTTCTCCTACCGACTGCTGCTTGCCACTGAAAGCGTTGTTCTTGCTTAATTCAATGATAGCACGTTGCAAAAGGTCAAACTGGTAATCTACAAAAGGAAAGTCAATAGCAAACTGAGCATCATCTATGTAGCTAGTCTTGAATTGACTGTTATCACCAAAATTGAATAGACTCTTGATGATATTCTTTTGCTGATCATACACTAAGCATAAATCTTTCTTAGGTTCCTCGTTTTTCTCAAGCAACCGTCGCTGAATGACTTCATCAGCATTTGCACTCGTAAGGTTTATACGAGTGGTAAAACGACCTTGAATACGTGAGAAATCATATTCTTGTTGTTTCTCAAGATTACCGAGAGTTGCATCTATATCCATCTGTGATGTTACCATGATAGAGGCAAGACCATCGGTTTTGTCTATAAGTCCTTCTGCGATGGTTTGAAGGCTAAGCATACGGTGAACATCTTTTCCGATGAATTGTCCAACTTCGTCAACAAAGAATATGAAACGTGAGCCAGGATTCTGCTTATCAAGATGTTTCTTAACCAAGTTAACAAAGCCATCAATATCTAGCTTATAATTCTTGATTTGAGCTTGGATATTTTGATAGGCAATTTCTTTGGTTGTACCTTCTACATCAGCCATTATCTCAGCTAACTTCTGGAGTTTTAACAGAATTGATTTGCGGGCATCTTCCCATTCTTCACCAAAACGGGTTTTAAATTCTGACTTCAGAAAATCGAATTTACCCTTTTCATCAAAATATCTTTCAATTTCTGCAATCTCAGGTTTCTTTTCATCGAATCCCATCTTACGATTGAATTCCTTCAAAAATATATTTAATACAGGGTCAATGCTACCTTTGGCAACACCATCAAGTTTCTCTTGAATATTAAAGAGGACACTTTCAGTAGGTATGCGACAAGCCTTCTGAATGTCTCCTTTAAGTTCAAAGTCATCTTCGGCCTTATCCGCAAAAATTTCACCACATTTACGTCCATCAATCACCAATTGATTTTCAAGAACATACGAAAGAATCTTTAATAAGTGAGATTTACCACTTCCGAAGTCACCTGATATCCATACACAAGTTGGTTTTGTTGGTGGTACCAATGTTCTGAATAACGCTGGCAACAGTTTTGGCTGCTGTTGCTCGGCAGTGATGACGTACTCGGTGATTTCATTACTGAGCTCATTCTTGCTATCAGCTTTGATTACACCATTTATTGGGCGTTGGATGTCCTTTTTGTAAATTTGCTCCTGTATCATGATTTCTTTGTATTAAATTTCTTTTATATCATTGAGATTGTGTCCTCGGTAATAATTTTCATCGGAGATTTTACCGAAGAGCTTTAATTGAAGATTGTTGTAGTCGCCAGGGAAGAACAATATCAGGTTACAACTCTCTGTGAGTTCATCGATATTGTTTAGTATCCCGTGTGATCGAATGAATGGGTAGATGCTTCCAACACCACTAATGAAAACAAAAGTGGGATTTTCTTCATTTATCTTATCTTTTATTCGGGGTATAACTACAGATTTAATGTCAAGTATGCTATCAAGTGTGGCTATGATATCCTCTTTGGGAATATTAGCTTCTTCCTCGAATATAGTATCTAAGACACCTTCATCAGAGAGTATTGCCATACATAGTTCATAAAGATTTATTGAGGTTGTTTCAAAACCTTTCTTTTTGAGTCTGTTTGACAAGCGTTTAATTTGGCTGTTTTCTTCCGATTGTTGATCAGAAGGTATCGGTTGAATGTACAGTGGAAGCTCACCACCCAAATTCTTGCCGAAGTTAGGAGCCAACAGTTTATTATACACACCATCAAAGAGTGTGTCCATATCGATTGTTTGATTATGCATACAAGTCATGAAGATTAGAGATTTCGTTATTAGAATAGAGGTATATTGCTAACCATTTGGCATCATCCTTAACAATCATACGTTCTATTTCTTCCGTAAGATATGGACGACGTAGCTCACCAGATTCTGCTGATTCTATTAGCTCTGTCTGCTCCAGAATACGGAAAATTACCTGTCTCATTTTATAAATTGACAACTCTGATACTTTCTCCATTTCTGGATGTTCATACTTTTTTTCATTGAAAAATTCGTTGAAGTTGGCATAGGAGATTTTTTCTTGGAAGTTATAAAAGCACTCTCTAACATTTTCGTTGATAAAATCAAAGATTAAACGATATGCTTTACAAATAGCCAAAAGGATGAGTTGACGTCTTGCTGATACTGAGCCATGAACAAGCATCTGTATCTCTTCATTATTGAGGACCTCGATACGTTGTTTCATCAACTGAAAATATCTTTGATTAGATGATAGTTTATCTTTACTCATCAGATTTTCTTTTATAGTCTTTTCCTTGGTGAGTTCCCAATCTAGCCCACAGTCGAGGTATGCTTCAGCGACCGCATGGGTTTCACTGAGCATAGCTGCACCGGCTGTGAATGCCATATTGTACACGTTGTTATTCTCTTTTTCCATCATTACTTTATTCAACTCTTATATACTTCGCCTCAGTTTTTGATGAATTCAAAAGATCTTTAACGTCAACTTCAAGGACTCTTGCAATTTCAAGCAGTGTTTCGAGTCCTGGTTGTGCGGTGTTGGTACACCATTTTGATACTGTTGCAGGGTCTTTCCCTAATGTATCTGCTAACCATTTGTTAGTTCGTTTCTTTTCAGCCAATACAACCTTTAGTCGATTGATGTCTTTATTCTTTTGCATATTACACCTAATTTATTGTATCATAGATGCAAATTTACTGATAAAAGTTGAAAACGCACCTTTTTGAGCGATATTTCTGCAAATATTATTGCGAATTAGCTCAATTTATTTGCTTTGTAAATTTCATATTTCATAATTTGCCAATTTAATTAACATGCAAAGATATTGTCTATATGTACCAAAATGCGGTACAGTTAAATGATATCTGTAATTTAGATACAAAAAAAGTGTAACTAGGAGTACTAATTACACTTGCTTTTATTCATAATTCTATGAAGCATACAATAATCTGAGTTCTGCCCATCGCCTACGTTGTATTGAGGCAATTTTTTTTCCCTTATATCTGCAGAAGTCAACGTAGTCATATTGTATGTTCTTTTCACCTCGTTTGATTTTAGCCAGTAGTCGGCTTTCAGGTATGCGTTTGTTACCTGTTATGCGTGTTGGACCAACATTGTAGGCTAGTGTAGCTAGAAGCAAGGCGTGTTCTTCGCCATACTTTAGGAAGAACCGATAGAGTTTCTTTAGATCTGAGCGAAGCAGAGAGTCTGCTTGTCTGTGGGTGATGTTCGAAGTTAGCTTTTCACCCTTTTGTATTCTATGACCATACCCTATGTAGGGATATCGGTTGATGTGAAACGTTTCATAGTGCTTAATAACCAAAACAGCCCTCTCGAAAGGAGGAAGGCTGTAGATAGAAGAACCAACAGTCTTATTCTGGACTGTGGTTTTTCCTTTGGTTTGGGCTGATAGATTGATACTCAGACAGAGCATCACTGTTAGTATAATCGTTTGTAATCTCATTCTTTTTTTGATTGGTTATTACTTGGAGTTCTTCTTTTGGAAGATTTCTAGAATCATAGATTTGACATCTTCGCCAACCTGAACGAAATTCTTATAAAGAATACGTTCTCGCTCGTCTATGGAGCCGAAATGATAGAACTTAGGGATAGGATAATTCCCATAATCAGCTTCTTCCTTTTGGATGGCAGCCATATCGAAGTCTGTCTTGCAGTAGAATTTGGAGGTCTTGAACTCTTCACTTTCCTGAATGTTCATCGAGCCACCACGACCTGTCTTGGTAACAGTGAAGTCTCTGGCTGTCTGACCACATATCCATCCAGTCGGCATATCACTGATTTTTGAGGCAGGAACTAGGCTATCCATATTCTCATTGAGGTTGATGCTGGTTTTGTCTCGGTCAATGGTAACACCTTTTTTGAGCTGAACCACCTTACCGAATATATCACTACTAAGCCATTCCAATGTTTCCTTGGAACGAGCAGAGCCACTGACTACGTTACCCACAGTCGTGATAATTTTCTGCATACCAACCTTTCCGTAATCGGCTTCTAGCTGTGGTAGTTCCTGAAAGCCTAAAGCAACACTTACTTTATTGCTTCGGGCAGTACCAATCAAGCGGTCTATTTTATGGAAATAGAGAGTTGGCAACTCATCGACAATGATGCTGACAGGCACATTCTTTCCCTGGCCGGTATTCACACGAGTAACCAATCGGTTCAAGATAAGAGCATTCAACGCACCGATGATGGATTCCATCTCTGGGTCGTTAGCGATAAGCAGATAGCTTGGATTCTTAGGGTCGCTGACCTTCAAATCGAAATCGTCGCCATCCTTATGGAAAATCCAATAGGACTCCTTGGTGGCCAATCTACTGGTGTAAACTCTCAACGTACCAATCATACCTTCCAACTGTTCCATCGCTTTATTCTTTAGGGCTGTTTGGAACGGGCCGAGAAGAGGAGCAACCTCATTGTCGGTCTCCAGAACCTCAAAAATAGTCTGGTAGCTCTCATTGAGGAAGCTTAGGATATGAGGCATATCTGAATACTTACCCAACCAATAATGTGGCTGAACTTCCTTTCCTGTATGGTCAAAGACTCTACCTGTTGGTTTATGACGTTTGGTTGATGGGTCAAGGACTTTTTCGGCAATCAGCATCTTGCCGTTCTCGTCGTATGGTTCTTTCTCATAGTTGATGAAGAAATAGATGCAGGCGGCTAGAAAGTTCACAGCAGATGTCTGGAAGAACTGGTCGCTACCGCCACCACCTTCTTTTTTACCTTTTTGAAGTGATTCAAGCAGAGTTTCAGCAGTTTCACTAGCTGCGGCCAAGTTGTTGATATACTTCTGTTGGATTGGATTGACACGGCGTGATTTCTCCACATCCACAAAGTTGATCATGTTGAACTTACAGCCTTTTGGTGTTTTGCCTGCTTTCTGGTTGATACGATAATGGTAGTAGAGTTTCTGAGCCAAAGTTGGGAATTTATAGTCATAGACTACCATAGCAAAGCCTTTCGCACTATGTTGACGGATGAATGGCTCTATTACTGAGAACGTCTTACCAGAACCAGGAGTACCCACAACCCATGTACCACGAAAGGGATTAGTTAGGTTGATGGCTCCCTTACGAAACTTTCCCTTATAGTAGTAGCGCATTGGAATATTGACAGAATACTTGGTTTCTTCGAGTTCCTGACATTGCTCGAAACTCTCATTCTCAAAGTTGAATCTATCTTTCATCAGACCTTCTTTGAGGAACTTGCTGATATTATCCAAAGCTACATGAACCAGCACTGTACCTATGATGGTTGCTATCATGTAGAGAATGATATTCAAACTTAGGGAATAAAGACGAGTGTCCATAGAAAAGCCAAAGAGCCAGACGGAGAGAATAAGCAGGAATACGCCACTCACAATCGGATAAAGCACCTGCTTTCTTGCATCAAACTCCAGATGTTTCTTGTTTCTGGTACCGACACAAGTGATGCAGACAAGGAAGAATGTCACTACCTTGCTGTAAATGAGGTTTCCATCATGATAGATGAACCATTGTTTGATTCTACTGTGAATGTCGCAAAGTACACCGCCAAAGCTGTCAAGCATGGCTGGGTCAAAGGCATATTCAAAGAACTCCACCAAAATGGAGATATAGATGACTGCCCTGAATATTTTGTACGCTCCTTGAAGCTCTTTACTTTCTTCCATGAATTACGTCTGTTTTAATTGTTCAAAGTGATAATAGCTCTAGCTTTATGAGCCTGGTCTTTTGGAGTTTCCTGAATGGCTCCGCTACTGAGAGAATAGAGCCAGGCCTTAGCCGTTTCCTGACCACTGACCTCTGTTGATGTGTAATACCAGCAGTCTTCTGGATTATCGGGTATCGGGTCGCCACCGCATTTGATGATGATTGGGTTGATGGCATCTTTCGCGGCAAATAGCTTTCTCATTTGTGCTACACTTGGAATGTAGGCACTCTGACCATAGTTCCATAGTGAAAAAACGCTTTTAGCTAGTGGGGAGCCAACATCCTTACAGCTATACAGGGCAAATGTGTTAGCATTGCCATCCATTGCAGATAGATTGGCAGATGTACCTTGCTTGATACCGAGGCTGTCGGTAAAAGCGACAGGTTCAATCTCATGAAGATAGACTGCTGTGCCATTGCCGGCCATGTTCTCGTCAAGGTTGATGTCAAAGACTACTGCTACAGCTTTCTTACTCTGAGCTTCATAGTCCTCGATACTTACGGTCTTGCCATCGGTGCAAAGGATATGACAGACCTTTGTATCGGTATCAGGGAAATCTTTGTGGGCATCACAGGCAGTAAAGAGTACTGCGGTTGCCATTATGAGGGTTGAAGATAACTTATTCATTGTCGTATCGTATTAAATTTCGCACTTGATGCCCAAAACAGCTCCAGTGCGGAACGTGTCTTTGCCTTTTATCATTATATCACTCTTTACCTGCCAGAACAGTTGCCAACCTTTGCCTAGCGCATAGTTATGCTCATAGCCGACGTGAACACCGCCCATAAACTCGTTGGTATCACTACCTGCGGAAGCTCCAATACGGACGTTACCATAGTGGTTTCTGCCACGGACAACACAAGGCTTGTAGGCAATACCAAAGCCATAGCTACGATAGTTGTTCCAGAAACTCTCAGGACAGATATGACCACAAGATTCACAATCGTCCCATTTCAGATAGACATTGGCAAAGTATTCCCACGCATTATGATAGTTGGTTTCATGCTCGTAGGAAAGAGTCAGGTCCATTCCTCGCTCATAGAGCAGTCCGGCACCAAGAGAAACACGGTTGCTTCCATTCTGAGCTGAAGCAGTTGTTAGTGTGGCAAACATGATTGCCATCATCAGCATTAATTTCTTCATAGCTTATTCCTCCTCTAATAGTGAAGCGTTAAACGAATCGGCAGAAAGGACATCTTCATAGTCAATATTCAACATGATGTTTCTACCTGAAATCTGTTTCTCAGCCATTTCGATGGTCAGTACCTTATCGTTAGGGAAGGTCATTTTCTTGATGACAAGGACGTTTCGATAACCATATTTGAAGCTCTTGGCCTGTTGAAGCATCATGACTGGATTAATCTCGATACTTTGAGCATTGGTAGCCTTTGACATCTTCTTATCAGATAGCTTCATACGAATCTGGTCAATATCGAAGCGAATGTTGGTCTTATTATCAATGGAGAAGTCAATGAAGAAGTAGTCTCCTGTTGAATAGATATTGTTCAGACGCATCACCATGTGGTGTTTCTTGGTGCCGATGTTTCTTATCTTGGCTGGAGAGTTCCATATCTGACGGGCGAATTTGGTCATATCAGCAGTGGACATACTCACGGCTGGGTTGTTATAGGCATTTCGTTCTATCAGTTGAATTTCCTTATCAGTGACTGCTTCCTCCATACGAGTGGTATAGAGTAAGGCATACTGAGTGCGATAACGTTCTGTTACTATGGTCACGATTGCCAGAATCTCACCATCTTCATACTTGGCTTCACCTTTGGGCTTCACACGGATAGTATTGTTGATTGGCTGGTCGCCGACAACCTTATCTGTAGATATATCCACAAAGCGGATAGGTTCTGAAGCTGTGATGACAGTTGTTACCTGCTCATTGATAGTGAGCTGTTCCATCTCATTATAAGTTTGCTGTGCCAACATTGGAACGGCAGAGAAAGCGCAAAGCATCATTGCGCCAAGGGTTTTCTTGATATTCATTTGAATGATGTACTTTAGTTGTTACTTATTGCTTGATTTGGTCTCTTTGCCGTTGATGAGATAGACAAAGGTTCCGTATTTGAGTTTTACCTTATTTTTCTTGATAGCCTTACCAATGGCATTACTTGTTTTCTGGTAAGCATTGGTCATAGCCTGAGTTGCCCATTGAGTGAAGCCACCGTTTCCAGTAGTGTTATTCATCTCCATATTGCCTGTTGCAGCTCCACTAGCCACATCTTTGGTAGTTTCTCTGAAACTGCTACTTGGCACATAGAGACCTTCCATACCGTCTGTATCATAGATGGACAGGTTGATTTTAACCAGTTCATCATCAATAAGCAGACTCTTGATAGAACCTTTCACTCGTTGAGAACCGAAGCCACTCATGGTAGCATAGAGGTAAGAACCCTTTGGAACGACCATATCACCGATTTCCACATCATCGAGAAGTCTGAGTCTGACACGGCTTCCGTCTGTAGCCTTGACATCCTCGTCGATGATAGCCTTGATAAGATTAGGTTCTTTCTCGTTTTCAGAGAGGGTGTTGAAGTAATCAGATGATGTTTTTACCTTCTTGACAACCTCAGTCGGATCTGCTGACTCTGAAACGCCAGTCTTGGCTTTATCATTGATGTCAATCTTACCACTAACGCTTACACCGCCTTGTGGAGTGTTGGCTTCTGGCTCTTTGGTTTTCTCGTCCAGTTCCTGCTGGGCTTTCAACCTTGCCTGAGCCAACGCTTTGTTGAGTTCAGCGAGCGCTTCATTTTCTCCTTTACCTGAGCTGGCATCTTGCAGGCTTTTCTGCTTCTCCATTTCTGCTGTTCTCTTTGCTGCTTCATCATCCAGCTTTCGCAGTTCTTCATCTGTATATTTGGATTCATACTGTTCTTTTTCATTGTTTTCTTCCATTTCAATATTGTTCACGGCAGTCTTATCTTCGATTTTGCCGTAAGAGTTGACCATATTCTCATACTTGCCACCGATACCATCACTCTTGATCTGAGCTTGTGGCAAATTGGGATTCAGGTACTCGGTAGTCTGCATATTGGCATCCTTTGTCTCAGCCAATTTGGTATCGAACATGTCGAAGATGAAATATCCAGTTCCCAACACAGGGAGATAGATAATCAACGGCAACATGTATTTCGGCTGTTTGAAGTTTATTTTATCTGTCAGCTTCATAGTTATTCTTTTTTTGATTGTTCTCTAATGGGTAATTTCTATTGAGAGACTTATGTCTTGCTCGTATGAGGGAATCCTGCATTTCCGTTGCAGTCCTTCTGGTCTGTTGACTGTTATATACCTTGGTTATTCGGTAGATATTGAAGCCAAAGCTCAGGGCAACAAATCCAAAGACTATCACGAGGAACAGGGTTTTGTGAATTTCGGCAAAGCGCTGTACATGGACAGCAGCTTTGTCAATACGCAGTGCCTTGGCAAACTTACGTCCGGCTTTCACCTCATTTTCATAACGCTCCTTATACTTAGGGTCGTTCTTATCTGGCATCGGCTCACCAAAAATCATTCTTTTAAATCCTTTCATAATCTTCGGTTTTAGTAGTTTACCTTGGTTTTCTGGTCAATATCCTTGTTGAGCAGTGTACGCCAGTTCACGATAAGCAAACCATGAGGGTTGTTGTCGGTTCTTGGCACTCTTTTGAGTTTACCTGCCGTAACAAGTTCACGAGTCAGGATATTGGTTCTACGTTCAATTCTCTGGCGACCATAGTAGGTGAACTCCATGTTCTGCTTATCGAATTTGATACTGTCACAGAAGATGCTGAACACAGCACTGGTTCCCATGATGTTGTTGTAGAAGCCTTTTTCCTTCAAGGTGTTATACTGAGCAAGACCTGTTTCATCAACGAGGTACATGGCTTTCTCCATTGTGTACTTGATGTACTTGTCATCAGGTGCAAGGGTGAAGAAATAATGATGGAATGCTTCGATATGAGCCTTAGCTTCCACATCGAGGGTTTCATCCATAGTTGTTCTCTGTACCATGATTGGCACATTGCTGTCCAATACATAGATTTTATTCTGAGCATCGACTACCATGCTTCTCGCTGTCCAGATGCTGGAGATGCTGATAAGCACACAACCTAGCAGGAACATCGAGCAGATGATGGTCACGAGTTTGATTTTATTCTCTAAATTTTTAATTACCATTTGTTTATCATTTAGTTGTTAACTATTTCATTACGCTGTGTATCAGTCCCTGAGTTGACTGTTTTGCCTGTTGTGCAACGCCTTCGCCAAAGTTTCGGGTTGAGAAAGCTGTATCACCATCAGGAATCATCCAGGCGGCTAGGTCTGGTACAAGGTTCAGACACTTCAAAGCGACAATAGATGCAGCCATCAGATAGCCTGCCGAGAAGAATGAATTTTGTAGATATGCGGTCATAGCTTGTTCTGAAGCCGTAATTGCTGTGAGGTTCTCAACCTGTATACTCAATACTATATCAAAGAGCAAAAGGACGTAGAAGCCGACGAAGTATAAACAGGCTCCGTAAAAATGAACCGTCAGATAACGTGTCATCCACTTAGCCCAACTGCTTTCCCATTTGGGCAGAAGACTGAACGCCCATTGTATCGGACCGAATATTGTCAGCATACCAAGGAGTATCTGTTGGCAGTATATGGTTGACCACCAGCCAATCCTGAAGACAATCAGTGCCAGGAGCATGATGATCTTGTCAAGTCCAACTACTGCACCAGCGGTAAGTGAAGTAAACCATAACTTGCTGGCATTAGTTTCCATACTGGTAACTTCTTCAACACCTGTTGCAGCAAGGGTTTCCTGAATGACAGTAGGGTCTTCCGTACCTTTATGTGCAACGTCTGCCTTTGCTTGCAGACTCTGGTAGATAGTGTCTCTTTGATATATGAGCTGTTGTACTTCAGTGAACTTATCCTCAATCTGAGTGGCTTCCGCTTCATAGAGGTCATGAGTATAGGAACCAATGGAGTTTGGGATATAACTCAGAAAGTCAAGGAAACACCAGTTACTACCGCTTCCTGTCATACCTGTATCTGCTGGTGGGTACCACCAACAGAGAATAATTGAAATAGCTAATGGCTTGAATAACTTCATGATATCCAATGGCTCATGCTTCACCATCATCTTGTACGTCATACCTGCCGCAACGATGATGGAGAAGAGAGCTGCCAGTGCCATACACATTTGGAGGATCCACCAGAACGCGCCTTGAGAGCCTGTGAAAGTAGCATCACAAAGGAACTCGTTGGTCTGGAAGATTACGTCATCAATCTCTTCTTCGAGGATATTGATGCCAAAATCTGATAATATGCTACTGCCGTTAGCCATAGTTTATTCTGTTTGGGTTTCTACTGGTGCCTCAGTGTTCTTTGGCTTATTCTTGTAACTACTGATTAGTTCTTTAAGAAATTCAACACCAGCCTCAGTCCACATGAGTCTGGCCTCGGAATAGTGTCTGTTGTGTCCAATGACGTAAATCGCATAACCCTTATCATGATATGCGTCTGACAACTTCCAATTCTGGCCGTCATTGTACATAACTCTAGCTTCTTTCAGAATTTTCATCAGCTTCTGATAATAGAGGCCATTCTCTTTCATGAATGAACTCAGTGTAACGACCTTGAAATCCTTAGATATTTCATTTGCAGAGAAAGTGGGAATAAACCCATTGCTACGAATCATAGCAGGAAGGTCATCCATGCACGCAGTGATTTTCTTGTTTTTGGCGTACAAGCGTTCAACCTGAGCTTTGAGCTTGTGGTTTTCTTCAAAGTACTTTCTGAGTGTATTCTCATTCTCATCAAGTACTTCTACCATAGTGTCTGTCATGCCAATAACGAGTGAGAATAGCTCCTCAGAGCCTATTTCCTCGTTGTTTTCAATCTTACTCATAGTTTCTCCGAACATGCTTCTAAATTTTTCGTAAGGAGCTTGTTTGGGGGTTTCAATAATCTGTTCCATAACTTAGTTGTATTTAATTTGTTTGTAATCAATTTGATTCATCATAGCTTCCACTACTTGAAGAGCCGTTTGTTCGTGAGCCACTGGCTTTTCTCCATTTTTGCATCGCTACACGAATAATGTTTTCTTTATTGGCTGAGTGGTGCTCCAGACGTGTAGCCAACAGTTCCTTCGTCTCTTTGGCTGTCTGCATACCTGCCAATCGTTTAAGCAATGTGTTGTTCTTACGAGCAACAAAGGCATAGATATTGAGGTACATTTTCTTTCGCTGGGCATTGGGTATATAGCCATCTTTGACAGATTTGATAGCACAGGAAGATAAATTGTAGTATTCTTCCCACTGCTTCTTTTCAGCAATGCTTCCACCAGCCATGATTATTCTATCTATGTTGGTTTGGAAGTCATTCATCTTGCTGTTTATCTTGGTTCCTTCAGCAGCCCAAGCTAAATCAACACTTCTATCAGCCACGTTAAGTGCCTCAATCTTTGCACGTTTCGTAAGTGCAGAGTCAATAGCTTCGGCATACTCAACCTGATTGTAGGAGTTGATTCCAGCGGCTGTACGAAAGACCTGCTTGTTCTTTTGAGCAGCTGTCTTTCGATATGAATTGTGAGTAGCCCAATAGTAAAGATCAGGATTTAGAGAGCCTGAACCAATCTCCATAACGGTGATTTGTCCTTGTTTCACTCCATCATGATTGTAGCTTACTCTCTGGGCATTCACACTCACTGAAGCTGTTAGGGTGGCTATTGCCAATATTGCTTTTGTAATCTTCATTCCTTTATTTGAGTTTAGGGGAAACATTAAATTTGTAGCGATACGTTAGCGACCGAGTCTGCTGGCTTTTCTCCAACGTCCAAAGGCATCGTCAATCATTTGTTGCTTTGTCTTGGTTCGGTAAACCTGTTCTTTCCAATAGCCAATTCTGAGCTGAACGAATCGCCAGGTCTCAAAGTAGGCAGAGTTAAGCGTCCTCTCGATATTATCAAGCGAGGTGTTAATGCTCTCCAGAACTACCATCAGGTCTGCCGTTGAACATGCAGCTGCACCTGTGGCATAGAGGACAAGGTCACTGACTGATTTATACAGATAGTCGCCTTCCTTGGCAATGTTTGCAATGGCTCTGAGATTGATGGTGACTATCATCGTATCAATCGCCTCGATATGTTTTCGCTTCACCACCTGTTCGTTAAAGTCGTTGAGAAGTTTCTTGTAGTCTGAGATACGTTCCTTCACGTTTTCATACGTGGAGTAAGTATTCATGCCTGTACGCAATGACTGGTAAAGAACGTCTATCACATCGAAAGCTCTTGTGTACTTATCGAGATCCACATTGATGTCTTTGTAGTTTGTGGTCTCTTTACTGCTGTACTCATGCAACAGCTTATTGCTGTATTCAAGGGTACTGCGAGCAAGCAAGAGGCTTCGCTGTTTCTTGTGGTCATTGATATAGGCTTCTACGCTAACAACGTCAAAACTCCATTGAGCCATTGACTTGATGGGAGCGAGTATAATCAGGATGAGTATAAGTAGTTGTTTCATTCTTCGTCCTCCTCGTATTTTCCGTTATAACCTGTAGAATGCTTCGTCTCTGCGGCCTTTCTGAGCCAGCGTTTACGGCATTTCTCAACCAATGTCAAGCGTCTTCCCTGGTCTTCATTGACTCTTGGAACTATGTCCAGAAGCACATCCACGATGTTGCGCTTATAGTGCATCATCTTTTCCAGTGAAACTATGTCAGTATATATTTTCGTTATTCGACTATCAACTTCCATGGCAATGTTGAGCCTGTCAGAAGACCACAACAAGTGCTTGGTGTCGTTTGTATTGTCAGTTTCAGCAGGAGCATTCTTGGCATACTCAGTAGTTATCTTGCAGGATGGGTATTCCTGTGCAATTTCAGAGATACGCTTGTTGACTTCATCTGCCTTTTCCTTGTCACTCTTACTTGGGTCGAGAGTAAGAACATCGACAACAGAGGTATCTGTATAGTCAGATGTCAGCTTCCAGTTGATACCAAGGATTGCTCTGTGAATCTTAATGCCTAAGAAATATTTTGGCTTACGGACAATGCTTAGTGTCGCAGTAAAGGTTATCACGCCATTAATATTTGGCATGGTTGCCTTGCGCACAAAGGTGTAGCCGTTCCAACTACCAGCATCTTGCCAAGTCAGATTGAAAGAGGTCTTGCAATCATTCATAATGGCAGGGATTCTGTAGTAATCATCGGTGGCCACCTCATTGTCTTTGGCTGCATCAGCTTTAGCAGACTGAATGTCTTTTTGCTTTTGTTGCCATGTGGCAAGTTCCTTTTTCAGCGTTTCAATAGTGTTCAAGTTCTTGTTGTACTGTTCTCTGTATTTCGCTGCATCAGTGACACTTGCAGAAGCTATTTTTCTGATTAAAGTCTTATTTTCTGCTTCCAAAGAAGATATTTGGCTTTGCAGTCTAATCACATTACTGTTGGCTTCCTGTTCCATCTGGTTTAGCTCAGACAGGTCTAGGTTGTTCTCACTGACAGAGGTACGCATAGCACATTCTTTACTATGATTATTCAGTGAGCCACCACAATCACTGCATTTGTATTGTGTTGTTCCTGAACTGAGCGTTGTACCATCACTACAGGTCACGCTAATGGTTACGCTCTCACAACCTTTGAGTTTGGCTTCATCAGTTGCCTGATAATAATTCTTGCTGTCTGAGGCTATATAATATGTGTAACCTTCTTCGTTGTCATTGAACTCGGATAGTCTAGCGTTGAGTTGAGCTTTGAAGGTATTCAGATCCATAGAATATGAATCGAAAACATCTTCATAGACCACTTCGGTATTATCCCAAGTCTTGTTTACACGAATATGGTAAGCATAAGCCTTTTGGCGCAAGTTGCCATTTCTCAATATATTCCAGCTATCCCAATAGTAGGTAATGGTATAGTCGAATCCATCATTCTGCTTATTTAGTTGCTGAACTCTGGTTCTTGACCACCCTGCATGATTTTCTGAATTTTGCAAAGCAGCCTCCAGTTGAGCAGAGGTTGGGTAGTAATAGTCGTCTGTTGTATTTACTCGATACCAATGCGGACCATTAATCACATCATCTTTGCCAGAAGGTGGGTCGTAAGTACAGAGGTTGATTGAGCCATAGTCTCTTCGTGCTATATACCATCGTTGAGTATAATATTGCCCCATAGTTCCGTCCAGATAGTCTGTCATCCATGAGGTGATATTATAGTTGGCAAAGCTGAATAGACCGGCTACATTATCCTTTGAACCAAGAATATCAAGGAGTGAACCTCCAGCGTTTTTCTCGAAATGCTCAAATAGATTGGCGTAGTTCTGGGCTATAGTCATAGCAGAACTCATCTTTCCACTGAACAACTGGTTGAACTGACTTGACTGTAGTAGTGCATTGCCAAGATTGGTTGTACCTGCCGAAGCAAGGTTGGCACCTGTCTTGTAGAGGTTCTCAACATCAGCCTTCAAGTTGTCCTTATTGAAATTAGCAGGTACTTTGGTGAAGTCATTCAAGAGTTTCTCGAAGTCAATATTGCCTAATTCAGATAGCTTTAGAATGGACGCAATCTCCTGATTTATTTGCAGAAAAGCCACATTAGAGAAACTTAAACTTGAATTAGTAACGACACTCTCGAACTGCATACACAGATTCTTGGTATCATCACATATCTTCATCAGATAGCTTCCCCAATAGAGTGCTGTTTGAGGGCTTTCCAACATCATGCCTGCAACAGTCCATATCTTAGGCATAATCTTTTCTGAGACCATGTGATAAATACGACGGTAGAAGTAATTCTCTGTAGAACTTGTCCAGATACCTAGGTTTGTCAGGGCTTTGCGCTCCAAGAACTTGGATGCATAGATACCAGCTGATGCTACCTCGGCTGCACTGTAATGTTTGAGAATACTCTGTACCTGTTGGTTATAATAGACTTCTGTAACGGCTTCTGCATTATAGGCACCAGCCATCGCTGCGACAGTCTGTTTGTCGTAGTTCACGCTGTAGTATTGTGCATTGACGGTTGTCAATACACAAAACAATATGCCGATAATGAGTTGAAGCCGTTTCATTCTAATCTTTGGAAATA
>Ga0183097_10658_pt1 | contig 49048 bp, 40 predicted proteins | sample BioMet8_FD_128883 | JGI IMG/M metagenome (GOLD analysis project Ga0183097, IMG submission 128883) | Microbial communities from bioreactor (seeded with sewage sludge) at Lawrence Berkeley National Lab, California, USA - Biofuel... | ecosystem: Engineered > Bioreactor > Anaerobic > Unclassified ... | reverse complement strand
AACTATAGCAAGGAGACCCCCTTATTCATATGGGGGAGGAATTGCTATCCTTATTCCCCCGCAACAAGGGCCGCGCCCCTTGTTTCCTCCTCTATAAGTAAATTTGTTCGTTTTTCCAGTAGGCATATCCGAAGGTTTTTACAAGCAGCACTGTCCCTGTACCGCAGGGCTGTTTAACCACTTGCCGCAGAGCCGCAGATTAGGATTCATGTCCACGGGTGCCTATGTTATTCTTCGGTAACGTAGTCTCCTTTAAAGACTTAGGGTAGTCAATCCGGCTTACTTGGCTTTCGTCCGGCAAGCCCGGTCATTTATAACCGGGTACGGTTGACTTCGATTCTCCCTCCGTTTCCTTTATGCTTTTCTGCTCCGGCGGCCTGGCATCCGTCATCCGTCTGCCAAAGCCGAGGCGGGTGCATTCAAATAGCGTCGCAATTTGCAGGGTCGAGCTGTCAGGGGGGAGTGTCACAGCCGAGCAGCGGGGACAGATATGCCGGTACTCCGGCCCAAACGCGCCCTCCCGCGCTTCACAGCAGACCCCCAGACAGGGAAACTGTTCTTCGCTTACGCCGCAGTCTGCGCTCTCTTTCATGCGTCGGCCTCCTCTCGGTTTGTCCCTATTATAAAACAGGCACCATTAACGAAACCGTTAACAAAAACGACGTCTTTCAGCTTTCTTATTTTTTTTGCGGCGTTAAGGCACCCGTGCTATAATGATCGCAAAGATAACGCAAGCATGTAAAACGAAGGGGGAAAACCCTTATGAAAGTGGCAAGCGCACTCCTGACGGTCCCAAAGGCCGCGCCGGGCGAAATGCTTCGGAGCAGACTGACTGCCCCGTTTGAAGCCAGCGGACGGAGGATCCTCTTTGTGCACGCCGGCGCGGGCTACGGGAAGACAACGCTTCTGGCGCAGCTGACGAGGGGCGAAGCGCATCCGATCTGGCTGTCGCTGACGGGGGAACCGGATGTTCTTGCGTTTGCCAGTGCCCTGTGCGGTGCGATTCGGCAAGCCTTCCCGGCCTATAGCTTTCAGCCGTCCGAGTGCCTGCCGTTTCGGGAAAAGGAGAATTTCGCCTCTATTCTGGCCAACGCGATCATTGGCGGCACGGAACGGCTGTCTGAAAGGCTCCTGCTTGTACTCGACGATCTCCATACCATTCGCGATCCCGAAATCCGGAACTTCCTTGCCTGCTTTCTTCGCTTCTCGCCGGAACACATGCGCGTCCTGCTGGGCAGCAGGGAATCACTCTGGCCGGAGCTTACGCCGCTGAGCCTGCGGGGGAACATACTGGAACTCGGACAGGCGGAGCTGGCCTTCACGAGGCAGGAATCGGCGGAGGTGTTGGGATTTGCCGATGAAGACGTTTACCGCGTCACCGAGGGCTGGCCGTTGGCTGTCGGTTCTTTTAGGCTTTTGGCGGAAAGCGGCGTCTCGCCGGCTGACATCCCTGCGCAGGGAGCCGATGTCCTTTCCTCCTATCTTCTTTGTGAGTGCATCAGCCGTCTTTCAGCGGAAACGGTGGATTTTTTAAAGCAGTCCTCCTGCTTTGACAGTCTGGATGCCGATATGCTCGACTCAGTGCTGTCACGGAAACATTCCGCGCTGATCCTGAACAGCCTTGCCGCGCGAAACCTCTTTACCGTAAAGAGCGGTGAGGGACGCTTCTGCTATCACGCACTGTTCAAAAGCTGTCTGCAGGAGATGTTGGAACCGGAGGAAAGGACCAGACTGCGGCGAGGCGCCGCAGAGTATTATTTTGAACGCCGGGACTTCCTTTCGGCCGCCCGCTGCGCGATCGAGCTTGAAGACAGGACGCTGCTGGGAAAAATCATTCTGAAAAGCTATCGGACGCTCATTCGCTCCGGTTCCTTCAGCGAGCTTCTGCAGTGGTTTCAGTGCATGGGGGACGACGCATCGCTGAGTCCCGAGCTTCTCACGGCGAAGGGCGTGCTTTTTTCCTACATCGGGAATTTCACGGGTGCGCAGGAGTCCCTTGACCGGGCCATCCCGATGCTGGATCAGGAAAACCGCCCGCTGTATCTGGAGGCCATGCTCCACAAGGCACGGGTGCTCCGCAACGCCGTCTCATTCGAAGCCTCAAACGAGCTGCTGGATCGTCTCATGCCGGAGCTCCCGCAGTGCGAGCCTGAGACGGGGTATTTGATCGTTGTTGAAAAGCTCTATAATCTCTGCTGGAATTCCCGCATAAAGGATGCCTGCGACCTTGCGGACCGGGAGATCGAACGCTGTGCGAGGATCGGAAATCTGAGGATCAAGGCATGGCTGGAGCGGTATCTGACCGCTGTGCACTTCTTTGCCGGCAACATGCGGGAGACGGTGGCCTGCTATGAAAAAAGCCTTGCCATCCCGGAGGAGGACAGCGCATATCTGGATATGCACGGAGTGGCCATCTATGCGGCCAAGGCCTATCAGATGCTGGGGGACAGGGAGCGCTCGCTGACGGTTCTCGATGACGCGCTGGAGCAGATGAAGCACAGGGGCAAGTATGACGAGATGTGGACTGGTTTTCTTTTCGCCGCGGAAATCCATTTTCAGAATGATTTTATCGACCGCTCCAACGGCATTGAGGCATCCTATGAAAAGACAAAAAAATATTTCGCGCTGGCGGATGAATATGCACCATTGTACCGAAAAACCACCTACCAGCAGCGCTGGGCACGCCTGCAGAGGCTGAGCTATAGCGTCATATTTGAGGACGGCCAAAAAGAGGAGACGATTGCAGAAATCTTTCGTTCTTTAGGCGAATGCAACGACTATTTCAGATCCATCATACTGGCAAGGCTTATGGGATATTTTGCTGCCACAGGAGATTTAACTAAGGCGGTCCGATGCGCTGAACAGTGCATTGCAGTGGGAGAAGAGACAGGGCTGCGGCTCCATTCTACGCTGGCCTACGGCATTCTGGCGCGCTGTGCTCTCGCCGACGAACAGTGGGAGAATGCGCGGATCTATACGGCACTGTGCGTCCGCAGATGCGCGGAAAACGGTATTCTGGAGTACTTCCGGGCAAAGAATGATTACGGCCCGGTTCTTCAGCTTGCCTGCGATAACTGGATAGAGCCGGTTTACACAAGGCAGCTCATGCACTTCGCGGGCTACAAGGCAAAAAAAGTGTATATCAAGACCTTCGGAGAGTTTTCCATTTTCCCATTCGACGACAGGAACACGCCGGTCAAAACAAGGTCAAAAAAGGAACGCGAGCTCTTTGCCTTTCTCCTTGATGCCGGAGCGCAGGGGGCCACAAAAGAACAGCTTTGTGAGGCGCTGTGGTCGGAATCAGAGTCTCAGAACGTCAAGGGCCTGATAGGCGTAACGCTGGCACAGCTGAAGAAGGACCTTGCGCCGCTTGGCATCGACGGGCTGATTCAGTGTCACAGCAGGCGCTATTGCGTTTGCCGGGATGAGGTTGCCTGCGATTTTGAGCGTTTCGAGCGGGCTGCGGAACAAAAGGCACCGGTCAGCGCCGGTATGGCCGCCGCTTTTCTTTCGCTATACAGCGGAGAATATCTGGCCGATTTTGAGGCGCTCTGGGCCACCTCAAAACGAATCCTGTACAACGAGATTTATGAAGAAGCAGTCCATATAGCCCGGTTGAAGCAGGACCAAGTCTGATACAAGAATCGTTTTTGCTGATCAGATTTTGAAATGCTCATTTTCTGAATGGAACTGGCCACTATACGCATGGTTGCTAAAAATTTATAGTCGCTTGGCTTCATCGTGTCGAGTATAGCAAGCTGTATGCCACAATGCGTCTGTCACAGAGGTCGAGGCTGGCGCTGAGACAGGCCTTGTGAGCTTCCGTTCCTTCATACCACTTGAACCCTGTTACGTCGGTGAGCCATTTTTCATTCGGCATTTCGGCATAGAACTGACGGTTCAGCAGGTTCTCGGCCAGGTATTGCGGTTCTTTTGCCTGCCTGGTACAGCCGCGATTTGCATAGCGGCTGGACTTGCCGGAGGCCCACCAGTTGCAGGCGCTGCGAGACACATGGAGCAGGCCGCACTCTGCCTCCACGGGATATCCATTATTGCAATGGCACTCCCTGATGGAGACGCAGACACGGCTCTTTCTCACTTGTGAGAGGCATCTCTCCTCTCCGCCGCGTCCATTTTTTAGCAAATCATGCTCCATCGCCAGCAAATAGTTTTGATGCTTGAGCTGTTCAATCTCGATCTGGAGCAGTTCGGAGCGGGACTGGACGCCGTACCGGAAAGCGCAGAAAAAAGCCCGCTTCCAGCGGAGCGGGCGGAAAAGCAAACTGTTCGTGACATTGCACGACCGGGAAAATGTTCGGATCCCAAAAGAATACGGGGGAAACCCAAAGAAAAATCGCCGCAAACATTACTGTTTACGGCGATTGGTGGAGATAAGCGGGTTAGAACCGCTGACCTTCTGACTGCCAGTCAGACGCTCTCCCGGCTGAGCTATACCCCCACATAGATGAACCGGCTCGATCCGATAGTTATAATATTGAATGTTTGCGATATCCGTCTGCAATTTCACGGGGAGTGTCTTTATCAACGTCAAAAGACCTCTTGAATGCCATTCTCGCGCTCTCCCGGACAATGATGTAGCACAGGGCAATTCCGTGCTTTTCTGGCTTTTTCATGGCGGTTTCCTCTTATGTTGGCGGTAATTTATCGCTATGCATATAGGATATCTGAACCACTACACAGGCGGGCTTTCATCTCGGAGACAAGTCACCGAGAATTCCCGCCCGACTTCTTAAAACCGTTCAAGGCAATCTCGGCCACGCAACGGCAGCGTTCACGCTGGACGTTTACGGCCACGTCTCGGAGCGGATGAAAGAGGACAGCGCCGCCCGGATGCAGAGTTTCATTATAACTATAGCAAGGAGACCCCCTTATTCATATGGGGGAGGAATTGCTATCCTTATTCCCCCGCAACAAGGGCCGCGCCCCTTGTTTCCTCCTCTATAAGTAAATTTGTTCGTTTTTCCAGTAGGCATAGCTTCTTACAGTTGATGCCTGCTGAAATTTTGTCTCCGTTGAGTTTACCAATGCTGAAATATCCGCTTGTTCTGCGTCCAAAAATAAAACACTCTTTGCCTTTACACAGAACCTTATCAAAAAGCTGAAAGCCAAACACATATTTTGGTGTCTGGTTGAGCTTTCTGACCCCGCCTTTGTTGATGGTCGCCTTGTGAATCTGCCTGTTGTGGCTTCTCTTGGGGGCTATTAGATAATGAGTGTTGATACGCTTTGCTGCCGGATGCTTTGCAATACATAGAGCGTCGTTAATGTGGCTCTTAGGCAGCAAGCTTTTTTCTCTCCAATATTTTGTGATGTAGCCGTAAGTGCCACATACATTGATACCGGGAAACAGTTTTACAAGTCTCTCCATCAGGGTTTTACGCATGATACCCATGAATGCTGCGTCGCGTGTTGGTCTCAGCTTGCGCTTTGCCTTCGCTGGCAAAACAATAAGCCCTTTGTGGTACTTCTCGTGGCAAGACTCGCACAGTGTAATAAGATTGTCAGGCGCGTCTCCGCCCGTCTTGCGGCTTTCCAGATGGTGTACGTGAAACTTTACGCCTTTGCTGTGCGCTCCGCAGCAGCGGCATTTGTAGCCGTCTCTGAAAAGCACGTACTGCTTGACGTTGTATTGGTCGTACATCTCACCAAGCTGGTAGTCCGTGCCGACAGGAAGAGGCTTGCCTTCCTCCATAGCTTTGAGCCGCTGAAGGTCAAACTCGGCATTCTCCACCCTGATGGTGGTTATCGGCAGAATGTTTGTGATGAGTTTGATACCCTGAACGTGGTTGTGAATCTTCACTTCCACGGACGTTGCAAGCCAGCCGCGATGTTTGCTGTGTACTCTGTTTTCAAAGCGTGCCTTGCGATGTCTTGTTGTGCGGTTTCTCCGTGCTCTGCGGAACTCTCTGCGTGTAGACATCAGCTCCACAACGTCGTTGCGGGGCTTTAGTTCGGCAGCAAAAAGCTCTTGCGTCTCTGTACTTGCTGACAATCCAATCGTTTTGCTGCCAGCATCAACACCAAGAGTAATCTCCTGAGTGTAGTTGTGGCTGGTTTTTAGCAGTTGAATTGTAAACGGGGTTCTCTTGACGACCTTTGCTACTCTTGCTTTGAGGAGAAGACGCACCTTGCGGTGGTCTTTCGTCGGCATCAAAGGTCGTCTGTCTTTACTTAGAACGTAAACCACGGTGTATCTCTCCTTTCTTAAAATTTGGCCTCTATCAAAGCAGAGGCCCAGCTCTGCGGCATCGGCAGCTGCCTGCCTTATTCGCAAAGCCGTAAGGTTTCCTTACCCAATGTTATCCGAAGGTTTTTACAAGCAGCACTGTCCCTGTACCGCAGGGCTGTTTAACCACTTGCCGCAGAGCCGCAGATTAGGATTCACGTCCACGGGTGCCTATGTTATTCTTCGGTAACGTAGTCTCCTTTAAAGACTTAGGGTAGTCAATCCGGCTTACTTGGCTTTCGTCCGGCAAGCCCGGTCATTTATAACCGGGTACGGTTGACAGACGGCATAAAACAAGCATAAAAAAGAGCGGATGTATCCCGCTCTTTTTGCTTTTATGAATCTGTAAGGGGAAAAAGTAGGGGAAAACAACAGCGCTTGGACAAACAAAAAGCCTTGAAACATCGAAGTTTCAAGGCTTTTTCACTGGCAGCGGGTGAAGGATTTGAACCCTCACAAACGGAGTCAGAGTCCGGTGTGCTACCATTACACAAACCCGCTACGCGCAAGGAGTATTATACTTAATTTGGGCGATTTGTCAAGAACATTTTCAATGCCCGGAGAAGATTGCGGCGCCGCATCTTAAAAGAAGCCGCTCTAAATATTTACATTTTTCGACTTTGATGCTATTATGGGAACACGAAACAAAATCAAATATCGGGAGCTGTTGAAAGATGAAAAAGTTTTTGCAGGAATTCAGAGAATTCGCCATGCACGGCAATGTGCTGGATATGGCGGTCGGCGTTGTTATCGGCGCCGCTTTCAAGGCGATAGTCGATTCGCTGGTGAACGACATCATATCGCCCCTGGTCGGACTGCTGTTTAAGGACAACTTCTCCAACCTCTCAATAACAGTCGGCAGCGTCAGCATAAAATACGGCTCGTTCATTAACGCCATCGTTAACTTCCTCATCGTGGCGCTGGTGCTGTTCATAGTCATCAAGGCGGCAAACAAGACCACCGAGCTGCGAAAGAAACTGGAGCATCAGCAGGACGCGCCTGCGGCGCCCACAACGAAGATATGCCCCTACTGCCATACAGAAATACCCATAGATGCCACGCGCTGCCCCCACTGCACCTCAGAGCTTAAATAATGTAGCGGGAAAGAGCCTGCCAGGGCGGGCTCTTTCCTATTTTTTGTCTGCCCCGTCCTACCGACAGTTCAATTTTCTCTTCAGACAAGCCGCTTTAGAGCTTTTTGCACAACGGCAAAAATTCTTGACAACGCCTGCCCGCTATGCTAAGATATTCAAGCTAACATAAAGTTACATTTTCGGCTTGCAGAAGTACCCAAGAGGCCGAAGGGGCTCCCCTGCTAAGGGAGTAGGGTGTGATGAGCACCGCGAGAGTTCAAATCTCTCCTTCTGCGCCACGTCGTCGCGGACTGCAAACGTTCGCGGCGGCGTTTTTTAAGAAGTCGGGCGGGAATTCTCGGTGACTTGTCTCCGAGATGAAAGCCCGCCTGTGTAGTGGTTCAGATATCCTATATGCATAGGGATGGAATAGCCCTAACCTAACGCCTGTGGACACTGCATAAGACTTAGCAACGCGGTAACGCGTCAGCCAAGCAGTGGTGGTTGAAACAGGAAGCTCGGTAACTTGTTGCCGAGTAGTTCACGAACATAATACAATTATGGAGAGATACCCAAGTGGTTTAAGGGTCCGGTCTTGAAAACCGGTAGGTGGGTCACTCCCACGCAAGGGTTCGAATCCCTTTCTCTCCGCCAAAATGTGGTCTGAAGTGCATGTAAAAGGCATTTCAGGCCATTTTTGCTTCAAATATGTTTTCCATTTCAAATACACATACTATGAATAAATGATGAATAGTTGGAAATAAGCAGCAGAAGTGGAAAGAAACGCGAGAGAAAAGGAGAGAATCACGAGAGAACTGATAGCGCACAGCTCAAGCCCGATACCATGGCATTTGCAGAAGAGATTTTAGCTGAGTATTCTAGGTGTGAGTAGATGTTTGCCGTGGTAGAAAAGTCGCTGTGTCCCAACCACTCCTGAATTTGCTTCATTGATACGCCGTGGGCAAGCAGAATTGACGCGCAGCTGTGCCCCTACGGTATAATTACGACAAACCGGAAAAGCCCAATATATCAAGGCTTAACAGTTACAAGTAACTATTTGCCGCAGAAGACGGTGTGACCGAAAGGTCACGCCGTTTTCTGCATTTTGGGGGTTCTTTCATAGGTCACAGGCTCACTGACATCGCCCAATTCCACATTGCCGACAAAGTTGAAGATAGCAAAATGTTTTCAAAAGTTTATATACCTAGTGCCAATGGATTTCGGCCTAGAATACTTACTAATCCTTCAATGAGTGCAGATATAAAAGACTCACTGCAATCTTAGACAAGATTGCAGTGAGTCTTTTGTGGTGAGGGCCAGCCCAATTAGTATCTGGGTGTGTCCTTGACTTCCTCATAATAGGCTGCCGGACCGATTTCGGCAATCCGGCGGTTTATCTTTACATGGCGTTTATATAGATCCTCATCTAGCCCGGTATGATCGCAAGGAAACTCCGGGCACTGGTGGCAAAAGTCCACCGAATGCTCCTCGGCGCAAGTACGAACTTTACAGTTTTTATAAAACTTACATTTTTCTTTCCGACAGCCACCGCAGTCACCGGCAGCAAAGTAATCCAACATCGCTTTGAATGCCGGATAATTTTGAAAAACTGGGTCCAGATGAGTTTCAAAACGCTTAGCGTAAGGTTCAAAATTCCCCAGATTCCCCAGCAGTTCCACGCTCAATCGGTGGATATCCCCATCCCTAAATGCGAAACACTTGCCGCAGTGAAGTCCACATGGCGCTAGCCGATTGAGATATTCCTTATTGTATTGCATATGTTATTCTCCTCGTATAATAAAATTTGCAGACGATTTCAAGTGAGTCTGCTTAGTTCACGCAGGTTATCAGCAGGTATTGAGATGCCCATGATAGAATAGCTGTATGACAGCAGGAACAAGTTCTCAATTCTCCTGGTTGAGCCGCAAGGCTGCTTCATGGAAAGTCCGTTCCCCTGGGTCGGAAGTTAGCTGCAAACTCATTGGCTGTTTGCCAGAGGCAAGGCCGCCCTTTTAGCAGTGAGGGATATCGCATTGACCTTCTCATCTTCTCTTTGGGAGACGTCTAGTAGAGCGACAAAACACTTATATGTACTATGTGCATCGTCTTTGTCGGCCAGGGAACTTGCGTCTGTAGGGAAAAGCTTATCGTAGTTTCCCTGAATGGCGTTCTTCGTAAGAAGGAAATTTATAGGCGCTGTTACACCCAGTTCCTAAACTTACTGAATAACTGCATAATTCTCCCCCTGCAAAATATTATCCGGCATTGCCACGACGCAAGCTGGCAGATTCGTTAATAAAATGCCTCGTGTTAGTATTTGATAATGGAATGAGATGAGGTACAAGTCACTCCTCAACTTTCTGCATATCCTCGTAAGGTATGAAATCAGTCGAATCGCCGCCGAAAAAATTAACTACAGGTTGTGGACGTCTGTTAAAATTCATTGTCAGACTCTTATTGGAATAGTGCCCTGCCGGGTCTATCTGATATTTGCAGTCTACAAGTTTCTCAAGGTCAATGTCCGCATATACGATACCTTCCTGGTTGGGAGGCAGTTTTTCTGTAAGTATTCTGCCGTTTGGTCCGATGATGCAGGCGTCACCTCCGCCATAGTCAACAAGGCCCTTATAAGCTCCGCCCTGGCCAGTGGCACCGGTTATCTTGTTGAGTATCTCATCAGTATGTATCTGCGTTGCCATAACGACGTAGGTCTGAGTTGCCAGCGCGTAGTACCTTGCGGACACTTCGTTTGGAGGCGTGGAGACAAGCACCTCGTCCCCAGGAAAGAACGCCGGCCACGACGCAACATGTACCTGTTCATTTTGCCCGTTCATGGCCTGTACGTTTAATGGTATCCAGTGCTCCCAGCACTGTAATCCACCCAGTCTCCCGAGTTCTGTATCGAAGCAGGGCATCATACTGCCTTCGCCGTCGCCCCATATGAGACGTTCACCGCCCGAGGGCTTCATTTTCCGGTGCTTTCCCATAAGATTGCCCACCGGGTCGAACCAAAGCTGGGTAAGGTAGAGAGAACCGCCGTCCTTTTCATTTACGGACACGCAAACGTAGACGCTGTTTCTCTTGGCCGCCTCGCTGATTTTTTTAACGGCTTGGCTAGGGATCTGCACGGCGTTCTCATATAGCTCATGGTACAGCACACCGCCGGAGGTGGAGTCCATAAGCCAGCACCACCATGGATAACCCGGGATATAAGATTCAGGGAAAGCAACCAACTTTGCACCGTTTGACGCAGCCTCTCCGATTATGAGGCAGACCTTATCCACCGTAGCCTCAAGATTGAGGTAAACCGGAGCAGCCTGTACAGCCGCTGCCTTGAATTTTGGATATTCTTTTTTCATGTCAAGTCCCTCTCATTTTTATTTTGTTCGCTTGAATTATTTCTTGTTCACTAAATTAACTGCTTTTTGCGGAGTTCTGCGATTTCCTCTTCATCATATCCAAGCAGCTCACGCAGGATTTCATCTGTATCCTGCCCCAGCTCCGGAGCTCCGCGCCAAACCATTCCCGGAGTACGTGACATTTTCGGGACTACTCCGAACGCTTTTATCGGTGCTTTTGTCGTTTGATCCTCATAGGTTATCCAGTCATTTCTTTCTCTAAAATGCTCATTTTCCAGGCATTCTCTGGCGGTGTTTACCCTGGAGCACGGCACTCTGACTGCGGCCATGGCATCCTCTATCTCCTGTGCAGTGCGGCCTGCGCACCATGCCTTTACCGCGGCGTCCAGTTCCATTCCCTTTGGCGATTTCAAGGCCGCCGGCCCTGACGAGCATTCATCATAGGTGAAATATTCCCCGTCAAGACCGCTGCCGGCCATAAACCGATTGTAAACTCCGCTGCCGAAGGCCCCCAGAGCAACATCGAAACCATCGCGAGATCTGAAGACGCCGTAAGGCTGGAATGCCGTAGAGCTGTTACCGGAGCGGGTACGGTTTTCGCCCAGCAGGGTGTATGAGGTGTAGGTATCACACATATACATGGCCTGAGCCTCGAACTGTGCCACGTCCACCACCTGCCCCCTGCCTGTTTTCATTGCATTTACGTATGCTGTCATCACGCCGAAAACTGTAGCCATGGCGGACACGAAGTCGTTTAGAAACGGCTTTGCCGCCACAGGTTCTCCGCCATCGAAGCCGTTCAGGTTCATCCAGCCTGAAAATGCCTGCCCTATCATATCGTAGGATGCCCTGCCGCAGTACCCTGCTGCACCGCCAAACTCCTTTCGCCCGAAGCCGGAGATATGGGCGATGACCAGTTTCGGATTTGCTTCCATCAGTTCTTCATCACATATGCCAAGCTTCTCGAGCCAAACCATATTCTCCATGAAAACGTCGCTCTGGCATACAAGGCCAATGAAGATTTTCTTAACCTCCGGGTGTTTCAGATTCAGTTCAAGAGTCATTGAAAGCTTATTGCGGCCGTCCTGAGCCCATGCAGCGGAGACCTTTTTCCCATTGAACTCCGCAAACGGGCCCATCGCCCTGAGCGTGTCCCCCGTGCCAGGACGCTCAATGTGAATTACCTCCGCGCCGAAATCGGCAAGCAAGGTCCCGGCAAACGGCATGGCAAGCAGCGATCCTGCGTCCAGCACACGCATCCCGGCCAGCGGGCCGTAGTCGGGGATTATTTTGTGATCGTGTTCCATAGTTCAGTATGCAAGTCGCTCTATGAGAGCGTATCGATCATCGGCGCACTTTTGCAGAGCGGCCAGTTCAACTTCCGTAAGCGCTTTGAATTTGCCGATTCCCCTGACGAACTCCGCCATTGTTATAGGCGAATTGTTTTTAAAGTTCAGAGTAAATTTTCCGTTCTCACACTCCCACAGCGGGAACATGTTGGACTGCACTGCACGTCTGGCTACTGCGATGCCCTGGTCCGGCTTATAGGCCCAGCCGGTCGGGCAGGGTGAAAACACATGTATATAAGCGAATCCCATTTTCGACGCCGCAAGTCCCTTCTGAACCTTTGCCACAAGGTCGGGCATATTTGACGGCGAAGCGGTGGCACAATATTCAATATTATGCATCGCCATTATCAGCGGCACATACTTTGCATTTTGCTGCTTGCCATTTATTGCCTTTCCCGCCGGCGTTGTGGAGGTTCGTGAACCTAAGGAAGTAGTGGAACTGCGCTGGAAGCCGGTGTTCATATAGCCCTCGTTGTCGTAGCATACGTAAAGCATTCTCGTGCCGCGTTCAGCGGCACCCGAAAGGCTTTGAAATCCGCAGTCCGCGGTAGCACCATCTCCCGCTATGGCAACCATATTAACGTCTGTGCGGCCAGTGCGCTGATAAATCTCTGAAACGCCGGACATGAAAGAGGCAGTGTTGTCCAGAAGAGTGATATGGATAGGCGCAGTGCAACCGTTTGAATGGCTCCAGCCGTCCACGCCCGCCCCGGCCATGCATCCGGGGGGGATGGCGAAAACGGTATTGGTGCCGGCTATCTGCATGATCTTGCGGGTCACAAGTTCGCCTCCGCAACCCTGGCACGCCGAGGAGCCCGGCGTCATAACTTGCGGTGCGTTTTTTAAAACATCTATATAACTCATATCCGTTCCCTCCTCAATCCGCCATGAGCCAGTTGGTGGATTTCCTGCCCGGCTCGGTTTTGAGTCTCTCCAGTTCGTCGATGACGGATGTCATATGCGCCAAAGAGATGTCCGCACCGCCAAGACCTCCGACGGTCGAAAAATGGCAGAAGCGGTCATCTGCATCCGCAAGCGCCGCGCAGGTCTCTACATACATAGGGCCTGTCTCCCAGCCGAAGCAAACGCTGCGGTCTATAACTGAGAAGGCCTTTTTACCGGCCAGCGCCCTGGCGACTCTCTTTGCCGGGAACGGGCGGGTAAAGCGAAGCTTCAGAAGACCCGCCCTAATTCCGCGATCCCGGGCAATATCCACTGCATCCTTGCCGGTGCCTGACATACCGCCGACAGTCACTATCACAACTTCAGCGTCGTCCATGCGGTATTCTTCTATTGTACCGCCGTAGCTGCGGCCGAATGATGCGGCGAACTTTTCATCCACTTCGTCTATTACGTCAAGAGCCGCCGTCATGGCCTCCAGATGATCCCGGCGGTAACGCAGCATCAGTTCTCCCGGAGTCAGCGGATCCAGTGCCTGGGGCATTTTAGGGTCAAGCTTGGCACAGCCGGAAAAGGAAGGAAGGAAAGCGTCAACATCCGTCTGCTCCGGCACCTCCACACGCTCTACAAGATGGGAAGAGTAAAAGCCGTCATAGCAAACGTTCACCGGAATTTGAACGCGCTTGTCCTCCGTTATCATATAGCCCTGAATTATCATATCCAGGATCTCCTGATTGGTCTCGCAGAACATCTGTATCCAGCCCGCGTCGCGCACGCTCATGGCGTCCTGCTGACCGCTCCAGATAGATTCTGGCGAGGTCATCTCACGGGTAGCTATGGCCATGACCATTGGCAACCTCAGCGTGGACATACGGAAATATGGCTCATACATAAGGGCAAGGCCCTGGGCGCTGGTGGCGGTGAACACCCTTCCTCCGGCGGCTGCGCCGCCCTGCACAACGCTCATGGCGGAGTGCTCGGATTCCACCTGTACCATGTTCGCGGTGAGTTGCCCGCCGTATACCATGTCGGCCAGCCCCTCTACCACTGTTGACTGCGGTGTGATCGGATATGCCGCAATAAGGTCCGGGCGGCACAGTGCAGCGCCTTTTGCCGCACACTTGTTTCCTGTCAGTGCTTCAATTTTAGACATATCATTTCACCTCCGGAACCATGTCAATGGCTTTTTTCGGACACTCCGCCGCGCAGAGGCCGCAGCCCTTGCAATAATCATAGGATATAAGGAATTCCTTACCCTGGGCATACACAGAGCCCACTGGGCAGACGGCAAGGCACATTCCACAGTTGACGCATTTGTTCTTGTCCATAACAGGCTTGAGCACGCGCCAGGAGGCGGTGTCCAACACATACATTCCGTCGTTTCCCAGGGGTGTCTTATACTCGCGTTCCATTGTGCGCCTCCCTCAGCTTTCGCTGCATACGACAATGTCGTATGCCTTCTGCGCGGCCGCGCGGTTCTGCTCGCCAAACGCCTCCGCTATGTTTTTAAACAGTCTGTCCTTGTCCACCAATCCCGTGACCTTACAGAAAGCTCCCAGCATGGCGGTGTTGGGGATGTTCTTGCCGAAGGCCTCCATACATATCGAGGTGGCATCAACCGTAGCCACCCTGCCGGCCTGTGCGGGGATATTTAACTCCTTCCTGCTTTTTAAGGAGTTTATTATGACGGTGCCGCCTTCCTTGAGTCCGGCATAGGTTGACGGCAGGGTTATAAGCGTGTCGTCGAGGATAAGCAGGATGTCCGGCTCGTACACCTGGGTCTTCCTGCGGATTATTGTGTCTGAAAGCCGCAGGAAGCCGAATACCGGTGACCCTTTCCTTTCAACTCCGAAAAACGGAATGAACTGTCCGTATTCGCCGCTCTCAACTGCGGTCTTGACAACGATGTGGCTGGCCTTCACAAGGCCGTGGCCGCCTCTGCCGTGCAGACGTATTTCTTCCATAGAGTACCCTCCTTCAAAATTGACAAAATTTCTGATTCATTTTTGTGCAGTTATTTCTGCGAACCAAAAGGCTGTTGACAAGGTGCGATATGTTCGATATAGTAACTTTTAGTTCGTATTGTGAACCCTTTTGCGGCGTAAAAATAACACCCCGCAGGGTGCATGTCAAGTACAATTTTGCGATTTTGGGGGAAGGCAGTCATGGAAGAAAATTCTCAGTATATCCTCAGTTCTCTGGACAATGCCCTGTCGATATTAAATCTGTTTTTTGACCGGGAAGAACTAACGGCGGCGGAGGCCGCGAAGCTTCTGCACATCAGCCGCACAGCAGCATTCAGACTTCTTGTTACGCTGGAGTCCAAAGGTTATGTGACTAAGACAGACGGCGGCTATCGGCTGGGGATAAAGATATTTTCTCTTGGCCAACTGGCCCAGAGCCGCATGGTGCTCACGAAACTAATACATCCATATCTAGCCGCTATTTCCGAGCGGACCGGAGAGACAGCGCATCTGGCCGTTATGGACGGTCCTTACAACATAGTTTTCATCGACAAATGTCTGGGCAACCTGTATCTCAAAATGGATACTGTCCTAGGTTATCGCCGTTGGGCGCATCAGACCGCCACGGGTAAAGTAATGCTTGCATGGAATTCTGAGGACTTCATCCGCGACTACGTCAAAAATGCCGTTATGGAAAAGCTCACCCCTACAAGCATCATTACCGCAGAAGGTTTAGCAGCGGAGCTCGGCAAGATAAGGGAACTTGGCTGGGCCTGTGATAACGAGGAAAGCGAAATAGGCCTAACATGCTACGCTATGCCAGTATTCGGGCCCGACGGTAAGCCCATTGCGGCCATAAGCAGTTCCGGCCCCACCACCAGGATGGTGATGAACAGGGACAGATATCTTGCAGCCCTGCAGAATGCAACCAGACAAATAAACGAAAGGACCTGATCACAGTTACATCATCCACATAGCAGGCTACCGTAACGAGCAAGCTCTGTTAATTGAATACATAGAGCATCAGCACACGTTGGATTCCGAACTAAAAAAGAAATACAGCATATTCCTAGCAGATTTGAATACTGGGGCTGAATCCTTTTTAACTCTAATAAATCACGCTTTTGCGCCAGATTTTGAGAATCTGATTATGACTTCGGCAGAACTGGCTAAAGCCGCCGGTGTCAGCGAGCATGAGATTCTCAATTCCGTGGAGAAGGTTGACTCCTTTTTCTTGGATTAAGATGTAAATGCAGACCACCTTATACATGGTGCCAAAAAGTATACCTTTTGACACTGTTCACAGCAGAGTGAATAAGCGCCCCAAAAGCGTGCCAAAATGTTGGCATTTGCTTTTGGGGCGTTCCTTTATATGTGGTGACTTTTTGAGACGCTGACCGACAGATTAGAGAACTGGCAATGGTCACGGAAGAAATTGAAAGAGGTCACTCTCAATCCCGGCGATTTCGTCAATGGGTATGCGTCTGCCACCGTCCATGATGACAAAGCGCTCATATTCGTCAATCTTTTTGACAGTGCCGGAGGCCGTCACATAGGCGCCGCCGGCCTTTTTGCCGTCCGGGAGGAAGTAAGTGATCGTGACCTCCGGCGCGCTTTCGAGGTTTTCATCGATCACCCGCAGCTTGTCGTTCAGGGCCTCTTTTTCGTACTCGTCGAGCTCCAGCTGCGCGTCCGTCAGCCGCGCGGTTTCTTTGACGGCGGCGTCGTAGCCGGTGAGTGCCGCGAAGGGGGCGAACTGGGCCGCCCGGTCGGCCGCGGGCATGCGCGGACGGGTCGCGGAGACATGGTGGGGCAGGTTTAAAATGTCGTCGTATTTTCCGCTCATGCCTTGTGGCCCCCGATCTGCCGGTTGCGCTCCACCGTCGTCGCGCCCTCCTCCAGGTTCATGCCCTTGAGGATGGCGTTTTTCCCATACTTCTTTTTGATCGCCAGCACGGCCTTCTGCTGCCGCTTTTCCCGTTCCAGCTCCGCCGCTTCCTCTTTGCGTTTTTTGTTCAGCGCCTCGTAGTCGGTGAACAGGTCCAGCTGCTCCGTGCCGTCCGGCTGGGCCTCCGGCGCGGTCTCGGAAACGACCCGGTTTGCGGTGACGTGGATGCGCCGCACCAGCAGGTCCTTATCCGCGATCCGGTCGAACAGCGCCATGGCCGCGTCGAGGATCAGTTTTGTGGAGGAAGTTTCCCGACCGAGGTTTTCGGTGCCGTGGGCGGCCTTCGGCACGGACCGGCCGTAGTAGTCCGTCGTGACCGGGCCGGTATAGTTTGCCCTCCGCTTCGCGTCGGTCAGGTTTTCCACGTCATAGCCGACGTTCAGCTCGATCTGGTCGGCGACGAGCCCCTTGTCCACGAGATCCAATACCAGCAGGTCGGTCATCTCCCGCACGATGAGCTTCGCCTTCTCAAAATCATAGGGGCACTGCAGGACCTGCCCGGAGCTGATGCTGTTGGTGCTGGGCCTGAACGCCTTGACGTCGGCGATGGTGCAGGGCTCCCAGCCCCACGCGTGGTCGATGAGCAGCTCGGCATTGATGCCGAAGAGCTTGTAGAGCAAGTCCTCGTTCTTCAGAGAGCGCCGCGCCACGTCGCCCATGGTGAACATTCCGTTTGCCTCCAGCTTCGCCGCGTACCCCCGTCCGATCCGCCAAAAATCCGTCAGCGGCCGGTGGTCCCACAGGAGCCTACGGTAGCTCATCTCGTCCAGCTCCGCGATCCGCACGCCGTTTTTGTCAGCGGGGATGTGCTTGGCCTGAATGTCCATGGCGATCTTGCAGAGGTACAGGTTCGTCCCGATCCCGGCCGTGGCCGTGATGCCGGTGGTCTCCAGCACGTCCAGGATGATCTTCATGGCGAGCTCCCGCGGGGAGAGCTTGTACGTGGCCAGGTATTTCGTCGCGTCCATGAACACCTCGTCGATGGAATACACGTGGATGTCCTCCGCGGCGACATACTTGAGGTAGATGTTGTAGATGCGCGTGCTGTACTCGATGTAAAACGCCATCCGCGGCGGCGCGGCGATGTAGTCGAGGGCAAGCTCCGGCGAGGAGGCGAGCTCCGCGGCGTCTGAGGACGAGCCCGCGAAGGTATGCCCCGGCGCCCGCCGCAGGCGCTGCGCGTTGACCTCCTTGACCTTCTGCACGACCTCGAACAGCCGCGCCCGGCCGGGGATGCCGCAGGCCTTCAGGGACGGTGAGACGGCAAGGCAGATTGTTTTCTCCGTCCGGCTCACGTCGGCCACGACGAGGTTCGTGGTCAGTGGGTCCAGACCCCGTTCCACACATTCGACCGAAGCGTAGAACGATTTAAGGTCGATGGCGATGTAGGTTCTCTCCTCCACGTTCCGGTCAACCCCTTTCGCAGTTTGGAATGACAGATCAAAAATTTATAACCAGATTGCCTTTACAATAAGCCGAATCAGACTACAGAATCGTCAAGGAGAAAATCAACAATTCCGATGTTAAGAATCCCGTTATCGTCATACCAACGCTTCCCAATATCATGACGCACGATGATTTTCGGAAAAGAGTCGCCAGTTAAGGAGAACGGTTTCTTCTCCGTTTCCGCCTTTTCCTCCGAACTGAGCGCATAAGCTGATTGAATATAGGTTTTCTTTCCACCTCTATTGGCTACGAAATCTATTTCCCTTGCAACGCTTGTTGGCTTTCCGGTTTTGCCGGGTTCAGTGGAATAGACCACCCCGACATCTACCGCACATTCACGGATTATCAGTTCGTTATAAATGATGTTCTCCATAATGTGCGTCATTTCCTGTTGCCGGAATCCGATGCGGGCATTGCGTAGTCCCACATCTTCGCAATAATACTTATTGGGGTAATCAAAGTAATCCTTGCCCTTCACGTCCCAGCGTTTGCACTCACTGAACAGAAACGCATCGGAAAGACTGTCCATATAGGATTTCACCGTATTGTTGGATACAATGTTTTCTCCCGAACGTTTTTGCCTTGAGTTGATGGTGTTGGTTACATTCGTCGGATTCGTCAGCGAGCCGACAGATGAACACAAGAGGTCGAGAATGGAGGACAGAATATCCTCACGCTTTATTTTCTTCCGCTCAACAATGTCTTTAAGATATACTTCTGAAAACAGTGATTGCAGATAATTCATTTTTTTGGTGTCCGTCGGTCTGGATAAGATAAGCGGCATTCCACCGAAGAATGCATAACTGTCAAAGGCTTCGCTTTTATCACCACCGACGGCAGAGTAGTATTCTGAAAAGCTCAACGGATGAACGCGGATTTCATCACTGCGTCCACGAAATTCGGTCAGAATATCCTTGGACAGCATCTTGGAATTGCTGCCGGTAACATAAATGTCAAGGTTGGGAATAGCCTTCAAATCGTTCAAGGCGTCGTAAAAGGTAATCTTCTTGCCGTCCTTGTTATAGGGATTGGCTACCTCATCCGACATCTGAATTTCATCAACAAACAGATAATACTGCTCGCTGCTGTTTTCTGCGATGCTTCTGACATGAGCGGAAAGTTCCAAAGGATTGCGAAAGCGGATGTCCTTCGCCAGATCAAGTTCATAAGTAAGGATATGTTCGTCGGTAACGCCGGAAGCGAGGAGTTGATTACGGAAAAGCGTGCGCAGCAAATAGGATTTTCCACACCTGCGAATCCCTGTAATCACCTTAATCTGACCGTCCCACATAAAGGATTTTACTCTGTTCAGATAGCTGTCCCTCTTGATTTCCATAACGGCCTCCATTGAAAACTTACACTATATATTATACTACTTTTCAATTAACATGATACAGCAAACAGAGTTAAAAATCAAGCGTTCCATTGAAAAGTTAGGAGAATTGCAGACTAAGTTTGCAATTGAAAGCATTGATTATATGGAAACATCTTAATCCCAGCAGCCTTGACAACTGAGATATATTTCATACTTGATCTTTGTCTTATCCGTACCTAAGCATTTCCCCAGGACAGCGTACATCGTCTGTGGGTCAATCAGTTTGGCAATGTGGTCGGTCATACCATTAGAAAAAGGCCTGTCTTCCAATGAAATCAGAAGACAGGCTTCTTTGGCGCCTCCAGCAGGATTTGAACCTGCGCGTCGCTTTCGCGACCTCACGGCTTTCAGGGCCGCTCTCTTTCCGCTTGAGTATGGAGGCATATGGTGGGTCAGGTTGGAATCGGACCAACGGTGTTTCCAATGTCACGGTTTTACAGACCGCTGCAATCGCCACTATGCGTACTGACCCATATTGGTGGAACCGGTTGGAATCGGACCAGCGACACCCTGAGCTTCAATCAGGTGCTCTACCAACTGAGCTACGGTTCTGTGTGGCGGAGAGCGCAGAACTCGAATCTGATACACTATGCGTGTACGAGCCGCTTATTCTGTTCTTCAACGCCATGTTCCACAGCGGGCATAAGCGCCGCTTCCACGGGGTCAAACTCCGCGGACATACCGATAATTTCTTCACTCATGAGAATCCTCCTGCTTCAGTTCTTCAATAATTGCTTTTATGTTCTGGCCAATCTCCTCCGTGCTGGTAACCTGCAACGGTGGGTCCTTGCTGAACGGCTTGCCTTCTGCGCCGAAGTCTGCCGGTGTGTCATCATCAGGTTTTTCAATCGCCTGATCGGTCACCTGGCGATAGTACTCACTGCCGAAACCGTCTGCCCATTCAGCAGGAAATGCGAGGACTCGTCGGCTCCTCCCGCCTTGCTGCTCTTCGCCTGCATCCTCTACCGACCCAGAACAGGCAACGCCGCTGTTTTGCAGAACCGCGGACTGAGGAAGCAGCACTTCTGTGTCATGCATATCAAATAAAAGCACAGCATCATTTCCATCCTGCTTTTTTACACCGCGTATGCGATATTTGCAGTCCTTCTGCCAACCGAACAGCCGGTACAGCGTTGGAAGAAAAGCGGCACCGCTGATAATTCTCGGACTCATGCCGGCATCGTTACTCTTTGACCATCTGATGCTATGGCGGTTATCCTTTGCGCTTGGCCTGACCGCAAGAAGCATCTTCCCTGGATGGACAAGTATTTCAACATAGGGGACTCCACTGAATTTCTGCACTCCGTAGGTGCTGAAGACCAGATTATCCGGAGACACTGTCATGCTGATTTTTCTGTTTGTGCTGAAGAACTGAGCTCGCGCGACTTCATAACCGCGAAGGTCAAACGTGCCGGCATTTACCTCAAATTCAAGTGGTTTAGATGGAATCTTTTCGACGCCCTCGCTTATTTAAAGGCAGCACAATAAAGCCGTTAAGATTTCATGATTTAAGGCATACCTGTGCCAGCCTCTTAGTGATCAACGGGGTAGATATGAAACTCGTCCAACGCTGGCTGGGTCATGCCAATTACTCAACCACTGCCGATATTTACTCACATCTGGATGCTAACGCGCAAGATAAGACAGCAGTTGCAATTACTGAAATATTTAGATGAAGGTATTTCATGCTGACGACTGTGATACGGTACCCATCGGCTGCGCAGAGAAATCCATATATGCGCTTCGATCTTCCGTAATGGAAACATCGCTCAGATAATCTATTTCACCGCTCTTCAGACCGTTCAGGCATTCATCCCAGGAAATGGGCACAAATTCACATTTCCATCCGGCATACTGCGCCAGTGCCTTGAAGTACGCTTCCTGAAAATTGCTGTTCTGCTCATTGTCCCCATCCGTGATACCGATCCGCACCGTCCGGCCGCCGGTACTTCCGGCAGAACCGGCCGCGAAGGCGGGCTGAACAAAAGACAAAACTACAACGGCAAAAAGCAGGGCGCAAACCGCTGGTTTAAAATTCCGGCTCATTTTACCTGTCTTCATATCAAGCCTGCCCCTTCAGGGCGTCCGACAACACAACATACAGCGTCTCCGGATCGATCGGCTTCGCGATATGGCCGTTAATTCCGGCATCCAGACATCTCTGCACATCCTCCGCGAAAACGTCCGCCGTCATCGCAATGATCGGCACCGTCTTTGCGTCAGTGCGCTTGAGGGCGCGGATAGCCATTGTCGCCTCGTAGCCGTTTATAACCGGCATACGGATGTCCATCAGGATCGCATCGTAAAAGCCGGGGGAAGACTCCCTGAACATATCCACGCCGATTTTCCCGTCGGAGGCTATGGAAACAATGACTTGCTTTTCCGACAGCAGTGTTTTGGCAATTTCCTGATTCAGGGGGTGATCTTCGCACAGAAGGACATGCTTTCCCGCAAGCGAGATCATTTGACTGTCTGTCTGCGTGCTTTCCCAGGAATTTGAAGCAAGCGACGATGCCGGTACTGTATCAAACAGGAGCATGACCAGGAATGTCGTTCCCTTGCCGAGCGCGCTGCGCACTGCAACGGTGCCGCCCATCTGATCCACGAGCTTTTTTACGATGGCAAGGCCGAGCCCGGTCCCGCGTCTTTCAGAAGTGTCCTTCCTGTTTTCCTGTGTAAAAGGGTCGAACAGGATTTGCTGGAATTCTTCGCTCATGCCGATTCCGGTATCCGTGATCTCATGTTCAATCTGCATTTTCCCTGATTCGAGAAGTCTACCGCGAATCGAATAGGTAATTGTTCCGCCTTCCGGCGTGTATTTTACGGCGTTGGAAAGCAGATTGAACATGATCTGATTGCAGCGCAGCTTGTCTGACAGCGGGATAAAATCAGTGATGGCGAATTCCTCATTCAGCACGAATTTCTGCCCTTTTTCCTGACACAGCGGGCGAACAACCGCATCCAAATACTGATTGAATTCATCGATCGGATATGGCTCGGGATGCAGTTCGATTTCTCCGCTTTCCGCCTTGGACATATCCAGCACGTTGTTGATAAGGGAAAGCAGGAACTTGGATGAAGTATCGATTTTCCGGAGATTCTCCTTGGCCTGCCGGGGCAGCTCCATTTCCTGTGTCAGATAGGTCATCCCTATGATGCCGTTCAGGGGTGTGCGCATATCATGGCTCATGCGGGACAGGAAATCCGATTTCGCGGAGTTCGCGACGTCGGCCTCCTCGCGCAGCGACTTCTCTTCCTCAAGCTGCCTTTCAAGCTGCGCCTGCAGCGCCACCTCATGCTCGGCGATCCGATAGCTTGCATAGAAAATGTGGCCGTCAGGGCGGATCTCCCTTAAAATTGCATCCTGGTTGATCCAGACAGGGCTTCCGTCCTGTTTTAAAATGCGGTAGTTCCCCGTGCTGAAATATTCCTTATCATATCCGTCGCGGAAAGCCTTTCGGACTCTTTCAAGGTCATCCGGATGGACTGCGATGAAAGGATCTTTCACATAGGCGCCGATCAGCGGATCGCTCATTAAGGTGTTCCGCGCATCGGGGCTTTCCGGCTTCTCCATGCCAAGGATGCGGAACATCTGCAGATTGACGAACAGGCCCTCCAGATGGTCGGGGTCCGACATGCGGTACGAGACGATGCCTGTGCTGACGGAATCCAGAATGTCCTCGACATAGGCGTTTTCCTTCTTCTGCTGAAGGACCGCGTTTGTCACGTCGGACTGGACAACCAGGATGGTGTCATGGGTATCGTCCAGATAATAATACTGAAGCCTCCGGTACATGAATTCATTCGGTTTCTCGGTATAGTGCCCGCGGACCTGATATTCATAATATCCGTCTTTTTCAAGATGTTCCGTGATCACATCCAGCCTGCAGCTGTCAAGAAAGAACACCTTGTCTTCAGCAGCGATAAAGGCGTCTGCCGCAAACCGGCTGACAGCCGCATACGGAAAAACAGCATCCGGCTTTCCCAGTTTCTCATGATACTTGGGCAGAAGCCTGCTGCTCAAGTTCAGGAAGCGCATTGTATCATTCTTCGGATCCAGAAGCGCTTCATAGTCATATTCCTGATCGGTAATGATTTCAAAAGCCCGGCCGCGGTATTTATCGTTTGTGACATTGAGCGAATAAATGATACCCTCGATATCATCGCTTTCCGGATTGCGGAGCATTCTGACGAATGTACGCACCCAGATCAGTCTTCCATCTTCCGCCTTTCTACGGTAGTCGACGAAATAATCCGACTTCCCGGCATAATAAAACTCCAGCAGCTTTTTTCTGTTGAAATTCTCCAGAAACTCTGCCCGTTCTTCCGGAATGGGAATCATGTCGGCAGCGTTCCCGATCATTCCGTCGGCGGTATCGGACCGGAGCGAATCCAATACATACTGCGATATGCCATGCGGTTCCTGGCATGTGTTTTCTGTCAGGTTGACATGGAAGGTATAAAGCGATTCGGGATTGGCTGAGAAAACAGACTGGATGGTTTGCCTGAACCTTGCCTGCTGTTCCTGTTCATCAACTGCCCGGATATAGGCATTGGCAACGGCATAGGTCAGAGAAAGGAGAAGTTCTCCTGCGTTCTCAATCTTTTCCGGTGAAGGATTGTCCAAACCGACAAAACCAATCAGCTGGGCCTGATTGTATAAAGGAGCCTCTGCTGTACTGTGAATATTCTGCTCCTTCAAAATTCGGTATTCTTCCGGCTCGCTGTCACGGATTTTCTCAACATCGGGTGTGACAATCACCTGGCCTTTTTCAAAATAGGGCAGCCATCGGTCGATATAGCGAATATCGACCCCCTGCAGATTCTCGATTTGCGGCCCGACCCCATCCCGGCACCATTCATAGGCATTATCCAGGGACCCATGCTTATTGATCAGAAAGATATATGCGCGGTCGGCCTGAAAATATTCCCCGCCATTTTTCAAGGCCCCATTTAAGCGCTCATCTATTGTGCCGGTACCGTTGATGATCTGAATTGAGGCAGCAAGTTCCCGCTGATTATCCAAAACGGTTCGCAGTTCATTTTCTTTGGAAATATGATCGCTTACATCAAAGGCGACTTCGATCCTGGCACGATGACCATGATAGTCGATCAGGTTATCCTGCAGTTGGTAAGTTTTTCCCAACATTTCATTGTAATGTTCCCAGCGGTATGCCTCATCTTTTTTCAGCTTCGCATTCGTGCAGAATGGGCATGGCGCATCAAGCCCCTGGATTAACTTGTAGCATTTCTTTCCTGCATAGTCATCGCAGTGCAGACTCTGCAGGCAGGCTTTGTTCATGTACAGGACCTCATATGTGTCGATATCTGCCACATAAACAGCCTGACAGAGTTTCTCAATCAACGGGCTTGATTCCACAATAGACTTCCCCATGCTCTTTCCTCTCCCGCCGCCGAAGCCGTAGTTGTCTGAAGCTTTATCGTTTTGCTTCAGAATTTTTTCCTGTACGCAGCGTTTTCCCTGGGCCGATTATCCGCAGAAAAAATCCTTTAAAGCAGGCATAGTTTTGTGGCTCGAAGGACGTACATCCACTTGCCGCACCAGCGGAAGAAATCTGCGCTGCGGCAATTCCCAAAAGAATAATCGCCCGAATTAGGATGTCTTTTGGTACATTGACGTTTGGAATCTCTGCCGCGCAAATTTTCCTTCCGTCTTGCAGGTTCCTTCATAATTGTCCGGTACCGACAGGCTCATTTTTCATCTAACTTCCTGGCTGCTGCCTGCAAGCGCCCGCGATAATGTCTCATATAGTATATCCGGATCAATCGGCTTCGCTATGTGCCCGTTCATGCCGGCGCTGAGGCATTTTTGCACGTCGTCGTCAAAAGCGTCCGCCGTCATGGCAAGGATGGAGACGTTTTTCGCGTCGGGGCGAGGCAGTGCCCGTATGGCTTTCGTCGCCTCGATGCCGTCCATTACGGGCATTCGGACATCCATCAAAACGATGTCATAATAATAAGTGTTGGAGCTTTTAAACTGGCTGACGCCCGTTGCTCCGTTCTCGGCGACCGTCACGATCATTTTCCAGCTTTCCAGCAGCGTTTTGGCGATCTCCTGATTGAGCGGATGATCCTCGCACAGCAAAACCCGTCTGCCATCCAATACAGCCCGATCCTGGACCTGATCGGAAACCGCGTTTTTCTGCTCGACCTCCGGGGCCGGAATGCAGTCGAAGCACGCCTCCAAGTGAAAATCCGAGCCTTTTCCAAGCTCGCTCGTAACCGAAACCGTTCCGCCCATCAGCTCAATGAGACTCTTTACAATCGGCAGTCCAAGCCCGGTTCCCCTGTTGGAAGAAGTATCGCTCCGCTCTCCCTGCATAAACGGCTCAAACGCGGTTTGCAGCAGCTCTTCGCTCATGCCGATGCCGGTGTCGATGACATCTCCAACCATCTGCAGGCGGTTATTCTCAAGCAGCTTCTCCCGCAGGCGGTAGGTGATCGTCCCGCCCTCCGGCGTGTACTTGACGGCATTGGAAAAAAGATTAAAAAAGATCTGGTTGATGCGAAGCTCGTCCATCAGCGGAACCACGGATAGAATCGGCTGTGCGTCCAGCACAAAGGTTTGCCCCTTTTCCTCGCAGAGCGGCTTGATGACGGCGTTGAGATAATCGAGAAATCGTCCGGCGGAATACGGCTCAGGGTGCAGCTCCGTTTTCCCGCTCTCGATTTTGCTCATGTCAAGAATGTCGTTCACAAGGCCAAGCAGGAACTTGGAGGAGGTATCGATTTTCTCAAGATATCCGTAAATCTTCTGTATATCGGACTGCTGTTTTGCAAGGTAGGTCATGCCGATGATGCCGTTCATGGGCGTGCGAATGTCGTGGCTCATGCGGGAGAGAAAATCGGTTTTGGCCCGATTCGCCTCATCTCCGCGCTCTATCGCCTCCTGCAGCAGGCCAATCTGCTTCTGCTCCTTCGCGTATTGTTCCGTAATATCCTGAATAGACAAAAAAATTACGTTCCTGACTCCGTTGAAAAAACTGAAATGCAGAAATTTCCGCCGCAGGATGTTTTCCTGGTTGAAAATGCCGTAGGAGAAGCTGTAATCGCCGGTCTTTTCCAGCTCCTGCGTGACCCTTTCCAGGCGGCACATCTCCAGTGCCAGCGTCTGCTCCTTTTGGGGTACATTGCGCAAGATGACCTGATCTGCGTTTTCCTGATAATCCAGCGCTGTAGAGCATTCGACCCAGTCCCCACCGTTTTCCGCCAGCTCGTAGTATCTGACTTTTGCCTCCGGCATGCTGATGAGCCCCACGCTCTCGTAGCCGATGTTGTGCAGATTATAGGAAAGCTGCTGCTGAATTTTTTGACTAGTAATGTCGTAATTATAGAGGAAACATTCGATGTTCCCGGTATTGGGATTTTGATACGTTCTGCCCTCAATCCTCACCCACATGGCCGGATTGACGCCTCCGCGGCGTCGGTACTCCATACTGAAATGGGATTCGCCGCTCCGAAACCGCGCAATGACGCGTTCCCGGTCGAACAGCTCCCGATACTTATCGCGGTCGTCCTCATCGGCGATCGTGGCGGGCAGGCTGCGATAGACATCGTCGTAGGTCATGCCGGTGACATCCAGCGCCGCAAACTCTGAGCGGTAGTAGCTGATGATCCGGTTGGCGGTCAGGTCATGGTGGCCCTTGGCGATAAACCGATTTTGTGTGTCAGAGTGGATGAAGCCCAGTTCATACTCGTACTGCTGCTTCACCGCTTTTTCCCTGGTCTTGTCCTGAGAGGTGCCGTAAGCCTTGACCGGTTTTCCGTTGCTGTCCAGAATCGTCGTATAGGAAAGGCGCAGAAACATCGGCGCCTTTCCGGGATTGGGCTGGAAGGCGGCGTCGCAGGCGGTATAGGGCTTTCCCGCAGCGACGTCGTCGTAGAGGCGCTTGATCTCCGCATGGTATTCCTCCGGGATGAGACTGTATAGGCATTCCGGCACGTTGGGGAACACGGTCGGCAGGCCCAGCTCCCCACAGCGCCGCGCGGTATAGCCGCTTTTGTCAAAGGTGACCGTATGGGAAGCAAGGTCATATTCCCACACCACGAGCTCTGCCGCGTCGATTGACGAGGCATACAGTTCCCGCAGCGCGCCCTCACGGTTTTCTGCGTTTTTCAATTCGCTTTCATCCGTGAAGGTGAAGTAGAGGAATTCCTCGTCGTTTGCGACCCGGGCCTTGCGGCCTTTGATGCGCAGCCACAGATACTCCCCGGCGGCGCGGTTTTTGAAGCGGTAGATGCCGTCTGTGGCCTTCGCGTCCGCGCAGAGCTGCGCCACCGCGGCGTTCCATTGCGGCACGTCGTCAGGGCAGAACCAGTCGGACAGCTGTCCAACGTCTTTCCCCACAAAATCCTCAGGCGTTCCGCCGACCATGTCCGCGAAATACCCGTTCGCGCTGACGCAGACGATCCGGCCGAAGCGGATCTGGCCGATGCAGATGCCGCAGGGGATGTGGTCAAGAGTTTCGGTGAGCTTGCGGATCTCATCCTTCTGCTGATAATCGCTGGTCACATCCTCAAATGTGCCCACGAGGCCCACGATCTTTCCATCCTCGTAAATGGGACTTTTGCTGGCAAGGATGTCCCGCTCCTGCCCACGTGCCATACATTTTCCGTGGACGCGGACGGTGCTTTCCCCGTTTTTCAGAATGCGCCATTCGTCGTTTTGAAATGGGTCGGGGTCTGAATGCCAGCCCATGTCCTCGTCTGTTTTGCCAAGGAGTTCCTTCTCGGAGGCAAAGCCGTAGTAGTCGAGAAAAGCCTGATTCACGCCGATAAACCGGCGCTGGGCATCCTTCCAGAAAATGCAGGTGGAAGTGGTGTTCAGTATTTTGCTCAGCAAAATCTCGGAAGTGATTTGCCGATCCCCTGACTTTTTCATTCCAGATGCACCTCCTTCTCTTTGTTAAGACTCTTTTTATTCTGTTTTCCAAACAGCAGCAGTGCGAAAAGAATGTCTGCCGCCAAAAATCCCGTCAGAGCCAGAATTGCCTGCCGCAGACCGAACCGCTGTGACAGCGCCCCGGTCAGCCCTGTGATGAGCGCGCCGCCCAAGCCGGTGGCCGCCGTGATCATTCCCGTCGCCGTGGCGGTCCTTCCGCCTGCGAAGTCAAGCGAACGCGTCAGAACAGAGGGATAGATCGCGCCACAGAAAAAGCCCAGCGGCAGACACAACGCAATGGCGGTCATTCCGTTTCCTGCCGTTCCGATGACAAGAGACAGCGCCGCCGCGCCAAAGGAAGCAGCAATCAATATTTGCCTGTTCCAGCGGCTGAGATACCCGCACAGAACGCGGGCGGGGATCATTGCAAGCCAGAACAGAGACAGTGCGATGTAGGAGTGCTCCGCATTCAGAATATTTGTCAGATAAGGATTGATGAAAAAAGCAAAGCCGTTTTCAAATCCAACGTAAACGAACATGACCGCGCATAGCAGGAGAATGCCGGAGAGAAGCCAGTTCCCGGCCGCCGTCTGCTTGCTTCCGGTTCCCTGCGCAGACTCGCGGGGAGAAAAATCCACAACAAGTGTTACAAGCATTTCAATAACGGCCGCTGCACCCAGAATAACAAAAAGGATTTTCCAGGAACCGCCGCGGTCCAAATAGTATCCGCATACAAGCGGAGCGACGACAGCCCCGAACGAATAAAACCCGGTGATCCAACCGATCTTTTTGCTTCCCGAAACCGGGAACAGATCCGCAAGCGCTGCAATGGCAACATATTGGATTGTGCTGACGCAAAGTCCCGTCAAAAAGATACCGGCAGCGAAGGCACGGTATCCCGTACATAAAACAATACAAACCGCGGCCGCGGCTTCGACCGCAAAAAAAGCGGCCAGCAGCTTCTTCTTGCCCAGCCTGTCTGCAAGCGGTCCGAAGACCAGCGGCGCAATCAGACCGGCAATCAGCTGAACGGAGGCAAGGATTCCCATGCCAGTTCCGTTCAGAGCGTACTCTTTTCCGATAGTTCCGAGGCTTGTCTGATATCCGGCGGTTTCAAATCCATTCAGGAAAACGGCGGAGAATAATATCCCGTACAAACAGACTCTGCTTTTTATCTGCAGCTTCATGTCATTCCTCGTTCCCATGTACACCGAAACGGTGTCTGCCGTTTATCGGCCGCTGCTGCCCGCGTCAGCCGCATGCTGGGGGATATCCGGTACTATCTTTCTCAGATACCGCACCTGCTCTGATACACAACCATAAAATGCCGTTTGCTCCGATTCATTCAGCACGGACAGCCATTCCGCGATGCATCTATCAACCAGGAGCTCTGCTTCGGAATATGCTTTCTCGCCGAGGGGTGTAACCGATAGAATCTTTTCAAAAGGCGGGTGCTTTTCCGCTGTTCGCAGGATAAGTCCGTTTTGTTCCAGCTTCTTCAATATTCTGCTGAGATAACCGCGATCAATTACATTAAATTCACAAATATCGCGGGCAATAATCCCGGGATTCCGCACGATGGTACCGAGTATGTTCATTTCATTAAAGGTATATCCTGGATAATCGAAGTCCCTGCTGAAGATTGCGATGGCACGGTTGATCTTTCGCAGTCCCTCTTTGACAATTTCATCGTTTCCCAAGATAATCACCCCCTTTATTTTCAATTATATTACCTTGAATTGATTTTATCAACTCTAAATCCATAAAAGATAGAATATGTTTTTGTAAATGCTCATTTTTCCATATTGTTTATTGTAATTGATCAATATTTCTTCCAGGGTTTTCCGTTCCACATGTAGTAATAAAAGCGTCCGAAGGGTGTGCAGCCGCATGATTTTATCATGCGGCTGCGCATCCTTCGCACGCTGAAAGCGGCGGTTGCAAAATAATTGCGTCCGCCGCTTTTTGATAAGGTACATTTTACAAAGTCTTGATGATTTTTGCCGGGTTTCCGCCGACGACTGTGTTTGCTTCCACATCCTTCGTCACGACCGCTCCGCCCGCAATAACGGCATTATCGCCGATGGTTACGCCGGGCATGATGCTGGCGCAGGCCCCGATCCAGACGTTTTTCCCGATATGGACTGGGCGGCAGAGCAGCACCATATATAAGTCATTTCTCGGTTATGAGAAGGGCGATGCGCGCCTGCAAAAACGCTTTACAGTGGACTACCTGGCAAGAAAGACGAAGGTCAATGAGGGTGAAAACTCTCAATATTATATAAACAACAATCATCCTTATGTCTGACCGCGACAATGTGATCGCCGACTGCGAACTGATGCGGCAGACACTGCCAGACTACTCGGCTCTTGATACCGAGATCACTGAACTGGACGAATAAGTAAATGTCATCACCGGATTGACGGACGCCTGCGTCAAAGGGAACGCGTCTTCCGTGCAGTCGCAGGAAGCATATACGAAAAACCAAGGCCCTGCTGGCCAGATATGATAAGGCCACGGCGAGGCTTGATGAACTGGCGGCGGAAAAGGAACGGAGGCAGAACCGTGACCGCGAGATAAAGGTATTCATCGCGGCAATAAAAACACAGCCCCTCGTCCTGTAAAAGTTGGACGAAAGACTGTGGGTGGCGTTGATAGACAGGGCAACGGTCCGCCGGGATGGCGGGATAGTGTTCATGTTCAAGAATGGTAAAGAGTTAATGGTGAAGTTCAATTTCCGAACCCATCTGTGTTTTTACCGGATATGTTTTCAAATAAGTCAAAACTGGCAGTGAGTGTTCTTAATAGTGCGAGGGGCGGCGCTATAAGGTTCATCCGGTGTTTTTCTTATTCTCCCAGCATATCATGTAGCCGCGGCTGCGGGCGGAGCGTATCTCCGCGCCGGAGCCGGCCAGCTTCTGCCGAAGGCTGTAAATGTGGTTGTGCACGGGGCTGAGGTTTTCCAGCGGCTCCGTGTTCCATACGGCCTTGTATATCTCCTCCGGCGTGAAGTATCTGCCCGGCTCACCGCACAGAAGCTCCAGTATCGCATACTCGTGGGGCGTGAGCAGAAGGTCCCTGCCGCATGCCGTGACCTGCCTTGAAAGCCGGTTCCAGAGCAGCGGGCCGGTGCTGCCAAGCTCGTCCGCTCCTATGCGGCCCCGGCGCAACAGCGCCTTGATGCGCAGCAGCAGTTCGTCTGTAAGATAGGGCTTGGAGAGGTAATCGTCGCCTCCGGCGCGCAGGCCGTTAACAACGTCCTCGTGGGTGTTAAGGGCGCTGAGGAAGAGTATGCGGCCGCCGTTGTTGCGGCTGCGCAGCGCCCGGCAGTAATCCAGCCCGTTGCCGTCCGGCAGCATGATGTCCAGAACGGTAAGGTCGGGATTGTATTTTTCAGCCAGCGCCTCGCCCTCCGTCAGGGTGTCCGCGGTATAGACCCGGTAGCCCTCCAGCTCCAGCATGGCGCTGGTGGCGCGGCTGATGTTCTTGTCGTCTTCAACGACCAGTATCAGCGGACTGTTCATGGCTTTCCTCCTCCGCAAGCGGAATTGTAAAGAGTATTTCGGTGCCTGCCCCAGGTGTGCTGTGAATGCTTATTGACCCTCCGTGCTCTTCGATGATTATTTTGCACAGCGGAAGCCCCAGACCCGAGCTGCCGTCGGGGCTGAAGCCCCTGTCGAACGCGCTGGCTATCGTGGCTTCGTCCATGCCGGAGCCGCGGTCGGTCACGCGCACCTGGGCAAATCCGCCGGAGGAGGCGTCCGAGAGGGTGATGGCGGAGCCGCGGCTGTGGCGGTTGGCGTTGGTGATGAGGTTATAAAGCACCTGAAATATGGTGTCCTCTATAACCCGGACGCGCACAGGCTGAGGGCTGAGGACAAGCTCGATGCGGTTTTCGTTTTTCACGCAGATGGGTGCGCAGAACCGGCTGACCTCCACCAGCATCTGGTTTATATCGCAGTAGGTCTCCTGTATCTGCTGTTCACGCTTGACGGAGGAAAGCTTTATCTGCTCCGTCATGGTTCCCAGTCGGACGGCCTCGTGCTGGATGATGTCCAGGTTTTCCAGCGTGTCGCCGCTCACCTTTCCCCCCATTATCTGCATCTTGGTAAGGCCCGCGTAGCTGCTCATCACCGTCAGCGGAGTGCGCATCTCGTGGCTGATGTCGGCAAGGAAGCTGGTGCGGATATTGTCCAGCTGCCGCAGCTCCCGGTTGCGCTCCAATATGGTCTCCTCGCGCTTTGAGGCCTCCGCCAGCGCGAGCTCGGTTTCCCGCATGCGCAGCATGCTGCCCAGCATCACCACATATATAAGTATAAGAAGGCCTGTCTGCATGAGGTTTATATCCGCCGCCCTGCGGTAGCGGAACACGTCCAGCAGGGACAGGCAGATGCTTATGCCCCCGCCCAGCAGGACGATAAGGTTGCCCGGGGTCCGTATCGTCGAGCCTCGCCGGAAGACGCCCGCCAGCAGAAACACCAAATATACCAGCAGATAAATACCCAGAATATAATCCGCCTGTCTCGTAAGCCGGCTGTAAATGATGGAGGGCAGCAGCGCATAGAGGCAGATGGCGGTGCCGGTCAGCCCGTACCCGACGTACCGCACCGGCTTGGGAACGGCGCCCTTGAACACGGAGTTGTAAAACAGCAGCAGAAAAAGCGCCGCCGCCAGCAGCGAGCAGCATTCGATCTTATGCCCCAGATACCAGTTGAGGTCAGGCAGCAGGATCATTACTGGCTTGGGCGACACGAAGGATGAGCGGACTGCTATGAGCATGCAGGCCGCGGCAAAATACAGAAGCTCCCGGCGCTCCTTAAAGAACAGGAACGCCGCCAAGAAGAAGACCGACGCGGTAACCATGGCGCCGAAGACCAGCTCCACCCGCAGCAGCCGTCCGTTCACGAGGCTTGTGATCTGCCCGGCGGGGCCGAGGTTGACCTCAAAGAAGTCGCCGTAGGCATGGCAAAAATTGCTCCGCTGCATGACGATAACGGTGGGGCCGTCTCCGGCCGTGAAATAGGCGGTGTAATTACAGGTCTTCGGCACGAAGCCCTCCGCCGTTTCACTGACCGTACCCACCTGGGAGAGGAGCTTCCCGTCCACCCATATCTTCTGGGCGTAAGTGGCGCTGTCCCCGTTGATGCCGTATACCTGCCCCGCCTTCAGCCGCAGGACCAGACGGCAGGTGGCGCAGGATACTGTCTTGCGGTCCGCCCCCCTAGGGTCGGAGGCGAGGATGCCGCCATCCTCCAGTTCCTCCGGCGAATAAAGCTTTCCGGGGTAAAACGAGAACAGGGTCCGCTGTATTCTTCCTACCTGTGAGGAAAAATCAAAAGCTTCCAGTTCCTCCGCTGTAGACACGTTCTGCACGTCCTTTACCACCCAGGCCGTGGAGGTCAGCAGCGGGACGACGGAAAAAATGAGCAGCAGCATCAGGACAAGCTCAAACACGGACCTGCACTTCTTATTATTCTTTTCCATGTCTTCCGCCCTCCCTCCACGGCTTTTTATAATAATAATGATAGACCTCTTTCCGCCCTTTTCAAGTACGGCGGGCCTTTTTTTATCCCAATCTCCGCAAAAAAGGAGATTCAAGCGTAGAGCCTCCCGGCGCGTAAAGATATGATTGATACAAATAAAACCATGGGAGGAAAACGCGATGGAAAAAAGGGTATTTTCTGTTCTGCTGTCGCTGTGCCTTATGCTGAGCCTCGTCCCGGCGCTGGGCGGCACGGCGGAGGCGGCGGGTACGTCGACGCTGTCGGATCAGATCCTGAATCTGCGCACGACGAAACCGGCCAACTACGACTCGGTCGCGGCGACCGACCCGTACAACAAGGGCACGGGCAATCAGTTCCTGCTCAACGAGCGGAACCGTCTGATGCTCTACCAGACGGAGAACAATGATTATTACGTCGAGCGGACGATCACGGGCGACTTTAGCCTTGGCACACCCAACGAAAAACACATCATCAATTATCAGCCGATGTCCGAGATCCGTGACACTTCAAAGGCCAGCACGACAATTCTGAGCAATACTACGAAGACCATGGCCTTCGTCTCCTCAGTCTCCTATAATCCAACTGGCAGCGGCAACCGCGACCACGCCGCCTTCGTGGGCATCGACGCGGTGGACCAGAAGGTGAAGGTCTGGGTGCAGAACACCTCCACCGGAGCGACCTCCGCCCTCCTCGCAATCAGCGACGACGCGGTCAACTGGAACGGTGATCTCCGACAGTACGATTACCGCGGCTTCATGGCCATCACCGCCGGAAATTACGACGGCGACAAGGACGGGAAAGAGACGTTTATCATCTATTTCCCCGGCGCGAAGAGCGCGGACCCCTCGTTTTATGAGATTTCTCTCAGCGAAACCGGCGGCACCCTGACGCTGAGCAAGAGAACCCTCCTGTTCGACAATTCCCTGCTGTATACCGGCGTAACGGGACAGTACATCATGGACGGAACTCACTTCCAGATCCCCACGATCTCCCTGGCCACCGGCGATTTCGACGGCGACGGCAGACAGGAGCTGGCCGTCGCCGCCGGCAGCTATAAGAAGAATTACACGAGCATGAGCGATATGGCGAGCTACGCCACCAAGCTCTCCGTACTGAAGTTCAGCGGCAGGTATTCAACCAACAATCTGAACTACAAGATACCTTACAGTACATATCTCTACGATACCATCGCACAAACCAAGGACAGCAGCGACACCCTTACAAGCGAGCAGTACAGGCTTCTGTATGCGGGCAGCGTCGCCGCTGGCGACGTGAACGGCGACGGGCAGGACGAAATCATTGCATCCGGTTACACCGGCACCGCAAAAAATAATTTCAACGCCAGCGGCGATGTGACGAGCACCAGCAATGTCTATGTCCGCAGCGGCTCGGATCTCTGCATTGCCACAGTCTCCTATTCCGCCGCGAAGGCAAGCTACTCCCGCACGGCGGTGGGCACCGTCTCCATGAACAAATTTACCACAGGACACATTGCAAACGACAAGGACAGCTGGCCGATGATGGCCACGACCTGCGTCAAGATCAACGGCGACGCGGCGGCTGACCTGTTTTTCCTCTCCGGCACGCTCTACGAGTGGGAGGACGGCTCTCCCGCGCCGGTATTTACACCGGATTATTTTACGAAAAGCTATATCTCGGCAAACGGCAACGGTCTCCAGATGACCTGGGTTGACGCCGCCGTCGCCGGCAGCTTCGACGGCAACGCCGCCGGACGTCAGCAGCTCGTGGTGACGGTGGGCATGAAATTCACCGAATTAAAAGGAAGCATGGGCGGCAACGAATACGCCTACAAGCTGGGCCTGATCGCCGGCGCCGGCTATTCGGATACCTATGAAAGCGATAACACGACCATAAAAAGCTACGGCACGGCCTCGGCGTACTGCTCCAGCGATATTCAGGCCGATAAGGCTTTTGCCGACGGCAGCGGCGGCAATTTCGGCAGCGACAACGCCGCCGATACGAATAAAGTGCTGAACTTTGTCCCCGTCGTCACCGACAGCGGAAAAAGCATCAAGGCAAGGCTGAACAACACGGGCTATCTATACACCGACCCGCAGGTCGAGGCCGTGCTTCAGGCCGCGCCGTATTTCGGCGAGCTCAACGGCTACTCGGAATTTGTAAATCCCGGCCAGACCACATACAGCGTGACCACCAGTTACACCTTCGGCAAGACCTCGGAAAACAACGTCTCATTCGGCGTGGGGTTTGCGGGCGAGGGAAAGGTAAATCTCGGCGCGGCGGTCAAGATATCCGCGGAGGCCGGCTATACGCTGGACTGGAGCCATACCTACGACCGGTCACTGACCACGTCCTACACCAACACTTTTACCTCAGGAGAGTATGACACCGTGATCCTTCAGCGCACGCCCATGGTGGTGTACAGCTACGATGTATACGACGAGAACAATGCGTGGAAGAGCAACGTCTATCAGATCTCGGTGCCGCTTGAGCCCTCGTTCTACCAGATGACGGTAGAGGAGTACAATCAGTTCGTGGACGATTTTGCCGCATGGTACAAGAGCAATTATCCATCCTCCAGCGACTCATCCGTTCTGCTCAGCAAGATAACGTCGGAGATGCTGCCTGAAAACAGCGACGGTGATCCCACAGCCTACCGCACAAGCTGGGACCCGGCTTCCATGCAGATCGGCACCTCAAACGTGAGCGACAACGCGGTCAGCCTCAGCAAGGGCACCAAGACTATCGGCTACGGCGGCGCCACGGCTACCAGTGAGTGGACACAGGAGAGCTCGTATAACGAGGGCGTGACCATGAATCACGGCTTCCACACCAGTCTGACCGTTCAAGGCGGCGTGGGTGCCGTCGGCAATGAGGGACTTGTGGGCGGCTATGTGTCACTGGACTACAACCACGGCACAGGCTCCTACAAAACCAACACCAAGGAGAACGGGGCGTCCGGCACTGTGGCCGATATCAACTCCAAGGCGCTTTTAAGGGACAAGGGAATACCTGAAAGCGTCTCCAGAGAGTACGGCTTTACCTGGAGCTTCGGCAAGTGGGACGCCGACCTCGGCGGCGTCACGCTGGACTGCAGCCTGAAGGATCAGAACAACAAGCCTCTTTACAACAACAATGTCCAGTTCTTCGGCTACGCGGTGAGCAACATCAGACGGCCGGCCGCCGCCGTGGCGACTCTCAAGGCAGAGCTGACGTCGGATAATACGGCGAAGCTCACCTGGACCGCTCCGGCAAACACCGGACGCCCGGATATAACCGGCTACAACGTTTATGAGCTCGGCAGCGGCGGAAAATACACTCTTCTCAATCAGCCCCCGCTTTCGAAGGAAGCAGTCTCCTATGTGGACAACCAGCTGAGCCAAAGCAACACAGACTATTCCTTCGTTATAACCGCGCTGTCGGATGTCGGAGAGAGCATCTGGTCAAACGTTGCCACCGTCACCACGCCCAAACAGTATTACACCCTGAAATTCACGGGAAATGTCAGCGCCTCCGCGGGCTACGAGGGCGTTTCGGTCAAGAGCGGCGGACAATGCCCCGAGGACACCATCGTCTATGTCAGCGCCAAGGCGCTGGACGGCTATGCCCTGACGGGATATAAAATTGGGAACGGCACGCCGATGACGTTCGCTCCCTGCGACTCAAAGTCATTCAGTTTCCGCTTCCCGGCTGAAAATACCACGGTTGCCTTCACAACGCAGCAGGTGGAAAGCAGCATTACCTTTGGTTCAAATGATCCTGCAAAGGGCAGCGTCACCGCCGAGGTAAGCGGCACACAGCTCGACAGCGGCGGCGGCATCGCCACGGATGCAGTCACTCTGCGGGCAGTGCCGGAGTCCGGAAACGTCCTGGTCGGCTGGACCGTGGCGGAGAAGGACAGCAACGGCAGCCTGACCGGCACTGCCGAGACCATCTCCGACGACGGCACCGGGATCCTGACGCTGAACCCCGTAAAGCCGGGCTATTCCATCACGGCAAATTTTGAGAGCAAAGGCAGCGCCGCGGGGCAGAAGACCGTGACCATAATCGCGCCCCAGTACGGCAGCATCAAGGTCACGGACGGCAGCGGCACGACCCTTGCGCCCAACGCAAACGGCGAGATAAAGACCGTAATTAACAGCGACCTTACCTTCACAGCTGTTCCATATTCGCTCTACACCTTCAAGAGCTGGACCGGCGACCTCAGCGGGAGCGTCAGCCCGCAGATCTTCAGGATTTCCTCCGACATGAGCGTTGGCGCGAACTTCAGCGCGCCGGTAATGTACAATGTTACCTTCGCGGCATCGCCCGCGGCCGGCGGAACTGTCAGCGCCGAAAACGGCGGCGCGGCCGTTGTTTCCGGTACGCCGGTGCCGAAGGGCAGCACGCTCGGCTTCATGGCCGTACCAGACGCGAACTTTGCCTTTGACGGCTGGACGGTAAACGGCAGCGCGAACTCCGCCGCGGCCGGCAGCCTGTCGCTTACCATCGCAAAGAACACCGACGTCACAGCGGCATTTACCGAAACTTACACGATCACTGCCGCGGCCGGGACGGGCGGAAGCATTACGCCGTCCGGCAGCACAACCGTCAGGAAGGGCGCCACCCAGAACTACCACATCACGGCGGACTACGGTTATAAGATCAAGGACGTCATGGTAGACCGCGCTTCTGTGGGAGCGGTATCCGGCTATGTCATAGGCCCGGTTACCGGGAACCATGAAATCTCGGCCACATTTGAAAAAATGGCTGCCGGCGGCGGAACCGCAGGCGGCACGGCCGGCAGCACAAAGAACTTCACTCTGACCTTCAACACGAACGGCGGCTCCGCGATCGGAAGCTTGACCAAAGACGAAGGCACGGCCGTTGATCTGTCGGCCTATACGCCTCAGCGCAGCAATTTCAGCTTTGGCGGCTGGTATGCCGACGAAACCCTGACCAAGGCCGTCACCAGTGTAGAACTGAAGGCCGACACCACCGTCTATGCCAAATGGAACTGGATCAATCCTTTCACCGATGTGAAAGAGGGCGACTATTTCTACGACGCGGTCAAATGGGCCTCCGGCAGCGGCGTCACCGGCGGTGTAACGCCAACCGGCTTCGCGCCGGATATGACCTGCACCCGCGCCCAGGCCGTGACCTTCCTGTGGCGCGCGGCGGGTTCCCCCGCGCCCAAAACCACCGTAATGCCCTTTACCGACGTGCCGAAGGACAGCTATTATTACAGTGCGGTACTCTGGGCCGTGGAGAACGGAATAGTCAAGGGCACCAGCGACACGACCTTCAGCCCCGACCTTGATTGCAGCCGCGCGCAGATAATGACCTTCCTTTGGCGCGCAAACGGCTCCAAATCTGGTACAGCCGCAAATCCGTTTGTAGACGTCGGCAGCAGCGATTACTATTACGACGCGGTACTGTGGGCGGTGACAAACAACATCACCGTCGGCACCAGCGCGAACACCTACAGCCCAGGCGGCGACTGCACCCGCGCCCAGATTGTAACGTTCATCTACCGCGAACTTGAAAAGCAGAACACCAAATAACTCGCCAAAAATGCACACCCCTGAACCCGCGCTGACGATAGCTCGTAGGGGGTGTGCATTTGTATCAAAATTATAAACCTTTGCCACATCTTGACCGCAGCTTTAATTCAAAGCTGCAATCAACTCTTGTATTTCTCGTATCTGGAAGGCCCGCCATACAAGGTGTTTGCCCCTTTGGGGTATTCAGAACAGCCTGTATAGCGGGCCCGATTTTTGGCTTGATATCTATCTTTTTTGAGAACTAATGCAAATTTGCATAACCCTGAGATGAAAAATTGAATAGTTGACAAAAAATCAAATTGCACAGAGGAAAAATAAAACTGTTCAAAAATAGACTGCTGAAAGTTCTGAAACCATTTACTATTTTAGTACATCATCGGAGGCGAACATCACGACGGAGCGCGGGGTGTATCTGCGCCTGTGCCGGAACATACAGGGGGGGAAAGCGCGTTGCAATACATTTCCGTTTTGCAACGCGCCCACTTCTTGTTCACTTAAGCCAGTCTTCCCATCGCTCGAACTGATAGCACAGATCCGATGCCCGGTGACAGTCGCTTGAAAGTATTAACCTGCCGCCTCTGATCTTTATGTAATCGACTATACATTTCCGCGGATACGGCGAAGTACGGTAACCGCGGGATATTGCCCCTGTATTTATTTCAAACGTCTTTCCGGCGTCTATGAGTCTGTCAGCAGCGGTTCTCCATGAAGATACATACCGCGGCGCATTTTCGTCGAACAGCTCTCCGCATTCGCTGAACTTTGTCAGCAAGTCAAAGTGTCCGACTATATTCACCTCCGGAACATCTGCGAAGTACGCCACATTCTCGAAATAGCTTTCGGCAAAAGACGCAAAATCGCCGCCGAAGTAATTTTGTACCCCGCGCTCAAGCACCTCCCTGCTCTCGTCCACTGGAAGAAACTCGCCGCCTGCCTTCAGGTAGTGCACTGAACCGATGGCATAGTCGTATCCCTCCGGCGGTTCAGAGGCGTACCTGTCCTGCTCTATGCCGCAGAGTATGTCTATCTTGTCAGCGTACTTTTTGCGCAGGTCATGTATGGTCCTGCGATACAGCGGGATCGCGGAGCGGTGAACGCACCACGTTTCGTCGAACGACGTGTGCGAATGGTCGGAGAATCCCAGCCGCCGGAGTCCCATGTTCATGGCCGATAACACGACTTCCTCCGGAGTATTTAGCCCGTCGCTGAAAGTGGTGTGCACATGAAGATCTGTCGTGATATTCACTGCATCTTTTCCTGCTTTACTTTATTGTCTATCACATGCCGCGAGGCAAGCTCCGTAATGACTTCGTCTGTGGATATGCCCATCTCGGCCATCAGCACCATCACATGGTAGGCAAGATCCGCTATCTCGTAGACGGTCTCCCGCTTGTCTCCGCCCTTTCCGGCAACAATGACTTCGGTGCACTCTTCGCCAACTTTTTTAAGTATCTTGTCTATGCCCTTGTCAAAAAGATAGCTCGTGTATGAGCCCTCTTTCTTGTTTTCTTTCCGGCCCTCTATGAGCTCCATAAGGCCGTTAAGGGAAAACCCGCCATTGTTTTCACTCAGATAAACCGGATATTCAAAGCAAGACGTCGTGCCCAGATGACAGGCAGGGCCGTCCGGATTCACCATCACCACCAGCGCATCCCTGTCGCAGTCTGCTGTGATGGACACTATATGCTGATAGTTGCCGCTGGTCTCGCCCTTGAGCCAGAGCTTCTGCCTCGAGCGGCTCCAAAAGCAGGTGAGCTCTTTCTCTATGGAAATGCCCAGGCTTTCCCTGTTCATATATGCCAGCGTCAGCACCTGCCCTGTGGCGGCATCCGCGACTATTGCCGGAATGAGTCCGCACCCGTCGAATTTCAGTTCTTCTATATTTACCATGCTTCTCCTTATATGCGCGCCGGGATACCCTGCCGCGCCATCTCAGCCTTGAGATCGCCTATTCTTACCTCTCCGAAATGGAATATTGAGGCTGCAAGACCTGCATCCACCTTAGGTAGTGTTTTGAACAGCGTAATAAAATCCTCTATGCAGCCCGCGCCGCCCGAGGCTATCACAGGCACAGAAACCGCGTCGCTCACCGCCCTGAGCATCTCAATGTCGAAACCGGATTTTACGCCGTCGGTGTCGATAGAGTTAACCACCACCTCACCGGCCCCGCTGTCCACGCAGCGCTTTATCCAGTCTATGGCTTCCATGCCGGTGTTCTCCCTTCCGCCCTTTGAAAAGACCCGGAAGACCCCGTCCACTCGCTTAATGTCCGCGGATATCACGACGCATTGGCTGCCGTAGCGCTTGGCGGCCTCACATATGAGCTGAGGGTTTTTAATGGCCCCGGAATTCACGCTGACTTTGTCGGCTCCGCTTTTCAGAACGCGGTCGAAATCCTCAAGAGAACCGATTCCGCCGCCTACCGTGAGAGGTATGAACACCCGGCCCGCCGTTTCGCAGAGGATGTCGGTGAAGATGCGCCGTCCGTCCGAGGAGGCGGTGATGTCGTAAAACACCAGCTCGTCCGCTCCCTGGCGGCTGTAATACTCCGCCAGCTCCACCGGGGACGACACGTCACGAAGTCCCGCGAAATTCACGCCTTTTACCACCCTGCCGTCACGCACATCCAGGCAGGGAATTATTCTTTTTGTTATCATCCTGCCGCCTCTATCGCCTCCGGGAGCCTTACGGCTCCCTCATAGTACGCCTTGCCTATTATGGCCCCGTACAGCCCCATCGCAGCAAGTTTTTTCACGTCTTCAAGCGATGACACGCCGCCTGAGGCTATCAGCCTCGTATCCGCGCGGCGGAGCTTCCGGTACAGCTCAGTGTTGGCGCCGGACATGGCTCCGTCCTTGGAAACATCGGTGCAGATGAAGGTGTCTATGCCTCTCTCCTGCATCTTCTTGCAAAACTTCTCCGCCGTATAGCCGGACTTTTCCGTCCAGCCTTCTACTGCCACGAACCCGTCCTTGATATCCACGCCCACGGCTATGCGCCCGGGATACTCTTCCGCGGCGCTGCCGGCGAAAACGCCGTCCTTCACCGCCGCCGTGCCGAGGATGACTCTGTCGATGCCGGAGTCAAGGTATCCTGATACGGCTTCCATGCCGCGAATGCCGCCGCCGACCTCGCAGAACAAACCGGTCCGGCGCTTTATTTCCAGTATAAGCTCCATGTTGGACGTCCGGCCGGTCCTGGCTCCCTCAAGATCTACCAGGTGCACCTGCTCAGCTCCCTGTTTTCTGAAATCCATGGCCACCGACAGAGGATCGCTGCTGTATACTGTCATCTGCTCATAGTCTCCCTTATAGAGCCGCACGACTTTACCGCCGTATATATCTATGGCCGGGTATATCAGCATGATACGCACTCCTCGCAGAAGGCCCTGAGAATGGCGAGACCTACGGGCCCGCTTTTTTCGGGATGGAACTGGCAGCCGGCCACATTGTCACGCTGCACGGCGGCAGTAAGCTCCGCCCCGTATTCCGCCGTGGCCACAAGGTCCGCCTCGCAGCCGAAGGCCGCGAAGGAGTGGACAAAATACACGCAGTCTCCATCCCTGACATACTTCAGTATTGGCGCCTTTTTTTTAATCTGCAGGGCATTCCAGCCGATATGAGGTATCTTCAGATCCGGCGGTATGACCTCGGAGATGGTGCGGATTTCCCCATGGATAAGCCCGAGGCCGCGGTGCTCGCCGAACTCGAAGCTCCGGTCAAAAAGGAGCTGCATGCCCAGGCATATGCCCAGCAGCGGTTTGCCGCTGCCGGCCTCACCTTTTATTACGTCCTCAAGGCCTGCGGCCCGCAGTTTGCCGGCAGCGTCGCCGAAGGCGCCTACGCCGGGCAGGATTATCTTATCCGCCCTCCTGATCTCGTCAGGGTCTGAAGTTACAGAGGCCTCAGTGCCGATCTCGCTCAGCGAGCTTTTAAGCGAGAACAGGTTTCCCACGCCGTAATCCACAACAGCTATCATCAGAGTCTGCCTTTCGTAGACGGTATCTCATCCGCAAAGTCCGGATCCGGCTTCACGGCCTTTCTTATGCTGCGGGCCGCGGATTTGAACGCGCACTCAATTATATGGTGTGAATTTGTGCCTGCGAGTTCTCTTATGTGCAGGGTACATTCCGAAGCGCGTACAAAGCCCAGCCAGAATTCCTCCACCAGTTCAGTGTCGAAGGTGCCCACCTTCTGTGTTGGTATCGGCAGGTCGAAGCCGAGATAAGGTCTGCCTGAGAAGTCCACCGCCGTGAGAACAAGTGCCTCGTCCATCGGGAGCGAGGTGTCGCCATAGCGTGTTATCCCTTTCTTGTCTCCCAGAGCCAGGCGGAATGCCTCGCCCAGGGCTATGCCTATGTCCTCGGCGCTGTGGTGATCGTCTACGACGGTGTCGCCCGCGCAGCGCAGTCTGAGGTCAAATCTGCCGTGAGAAGCGAACAGCTTCAGCATATGGTCCAGAAACCCCACTCCGCTTTCGATGTCCGCCCTGCCTCTGCCGTCGAGATCCAGCTCCAGTTCTATCTCCGTTTCTGCGGTATTGCGCGTTATTTTGGCTGTTCTCATTCTGCTGCCTCCAGTATTTCTCTGAGCGCCGCAAGCAGCGCCCGCATCTGTCCCATGGTGCCTATGGTGATCCTGTTATAGTCCCGGAGCCTCGCCGTATCGAAGTGCCGCACCAATATTCCTTTTTCCCGCAGCGCGGAGTATATTTTTCCGCCGCTCAGATCCGGATGCCCCGCCAGAACAAAGTTGGCGGAGGAATCCGTTGCTCTGAAGCCCAGCCTGCGCAGCTCGGATATGGTATACTCCCTGGTCTCCTCAATCTCCCGGCAGTTCTCCAGCATATAGTCGTTATCCAGAAGGGATCCCGTGCCGGCCGCCATAGTCATGCTGTTGATGTTGTACGGGTTCGTCGAGTACTTGATAGTGTTCAGATCCGCAATGAGTTCCCGGCAGCCTATACCCATGCCCAGCCTCGCGCCGGCTAGTGATCTGGATTTTGAAAAAGTCTGTGTCACCAGGATGTTATTGTACCCGTGTATGAGCCCCGCGCAGCTCTCAGCACCGAAATCCACATAGGCCTCGTCCACAACCACTATGCTGTCCGGATTTGAAGCCACAATGCGCTCTATCTCGCCGCGCCTCAGGGCAATTCCGGTCTGGGCGTTAGGGTTTGCAAGAAATATCGTCCTTCCGAGGCCCGTGTAATCATCGACGTTAACGGTAAAATCCTGCCTCAGCGGTATCTCCGTATACGGCACTGCATTCAGTTCCGCGAATACAGAATAGAAGCCGTATGTCACGTCCGGAAAGGCCGCAGGGTGTTTATCGTCGCAGAAGGCCATGAAGGCAAAGTTCAGTATCTCGTCAGAGCCGTTTGAAAACAGTATCTCATCCGGCTCGATATCGAAATATTCCGCTCCCGCTTTTCTGAGTACAGTGCACTCCGGGTCTGAATACAGTTGCAGCCGCCCGGCGGCTTCCGCGGCGTTTGCCATGGCTCTGGGGGACGGCGGGAACGGCGACTCATTGGTGTTGAGCTTGATGAATTTCCGTTCCCTCGGCTGTTCCCCCGGCGTATACGGCACCAGCCCATCATATTTTGAACTGAAAAATCTGCTCATTGCTTTTTTCCTTCAAGCCGTACCACCGCGCTTTTGGCGTGGGCGGTGAGGCCCTCCTGCCGGGCAAAATAAGCCACATCCTCAGCCACCCTGCCCAAGGCCTCCTCCGTATAGTAGGTGTACTGTGTCTTTTTGATGAAATCATCCACGGAGAGGGGGCTTGAAAAACGCGCGGTTCCTCCGGTGGGCAAGGTGTGGTTGGTGCCGGCGAAGTAGTCGCCAAGCGCCTCAGGGCAGTTTCTGCCCATGAATACGGATCCCGCGTTCTTTATTCTGTCGAGATAGTCGAAGGGAGCATCCAGGTATAGCTCAAGGTGCTCCGGTGCGATCTCGTTTGCAATTTCAACCGCGGCCGAAATGCTTTCGGCGATGATTATCTTGCCGTTGTTGTCGATGGAGGCTCGGGCTATCTCCGCTCTCTCGAGCTTTGGTATCTGCTCCTCCAGCTGGGTCTGCACGGCGGATGCAAGTTCCGCCGAGTCCGTCACAAGGACAGCGCTGGCCATTTTGTCGTGCTCGGCCTGAGAGAGGAGATCCGCCGCAACGACCCTGGCGTCAGATCTTCCGTCTGCGACAATCAATATCTCGCTGGGTCCGGCGATTATATCTATGGAAACCCTGCCGAACACCTGACGCTTGGCCTCAGCGACAAAGGCGTTGCCGGGTCCAACTATCTTGTCCACCCTGGGTATGCTCTCGGTGCCGTAGGCCAGGGCCGCGATGGCCTGGGCCCCGCCGACCTTGAATATTCTGTCCACGCCGGCTACCGCGGCCGCCGCCAGAATGACGGGATTGATCTTTCCGTCGCTTCTGGGAGGCGTCGTCATTACGACCTCTCTGCAGCCGGCAATTTTGGCCGGAATGGCGTCCATCAGCACGGTGGACGGATATGCGGCCGTGCCTCCCGGAACATACAGGCCCGCTCGCTCGATCGGAATTATCTTCTGGCCGATGACCACGCCGTCGGTATTGTTTATTATAAAGCTGTTCCGCACCTGACGCTGGTGGAAAGCCCGGATATTTTCCGTCGCTCTCTGCAGTATATCTATGAACTCCGGTGCCACTTGCGCCATGGCCTCGTCCGACTCCTGCTGTGTCACAGCCAGGGAATCCAGCTCAGCCCTGTCGAACTTCGCTTCGTATTCCTTCAGCGCCCTGTCTCCGTTCACCTTTACGTTCTCTATTATTTCCGCTACCACCGGAGCCACGTCCGCATAGCGCGTTCCTCTGGAGAATATGTCCTCGCTCTTCATTTCAGAGTATTTTGAAATTCTTATCATGCCTCTGCCTCCGTAAATTTTGAGATGTCCGCAACTATGCCGTCAATGGCCCTGGATTTGAACTTGTAGCTGGATTTGTTGGATATGAGTCTCGCGCTTATGGGCACGATGGTATCCACCACCTCGAGGCCGTTTTCCCTGAGTGTCCTGCCTGTCTCTACAATGTCCACAATGACGTCCGACAGGCCGATGATGGGGGCAAGCTCTATGGAGCCGTTCAGATGTATTATATCTATGCTTCTGCCCTTTGAGAGATAGTAACGGGCGGCGATATTGGAAAACTTAGTTGCCACCCTCAGGGTCTGGCGGGTATCGTCCCGGAAGTTCTTCCTTGCTGCGACCGCCATGCGGCAGTTGCCTGTCCTGAGATCCAGGAGCTCATATATATCGGGTTCGTATTCGAGCAGGATGTCCTTTCCCGCGACGCCTATATCCGCGGCGCCGCGCTCCACATATATGGCCACGTCCGAAGGCTTCACCCAGAAGAAGCGTGTCCCCGCCGCCTGGTTTTCCACTATAAGCTTCCTGCCGGACTCCTCGGACGCCGTTGCGGCATAGCCAGCACTTTCGAACATTCCGTAGACCTTTTCGCCCAACCGGCCTTTCGGCAGCGCTATATTTAGCATGTCAGCCAAGGGTTACCACCCCGCTTTTCTTCAGGTGATACAGTTGCTTGTACCTTAGGGCCTCAGGCAGAGACTTGGTCACGAGAACTTGCTTTCCCTCGTCCCTGAGCTGCTCTCTAGTGTCCCGCAGGCGCTGCATGTCCGAACCCTCCTCGTATAAAAGCACGATGTCTATATCGTCGCCGCCGTCGGTCTGCGTGCGCAGGTATTCGAGAGAATCAAGGTACACTGCGAAGCCTATGGCCTCGCTGCGTCGGCCCATCCTGTGCATCAGCCTGTCATACTGTCCGCCTGAGAGGATGCCGCTCGGTATTCCATCCACAAAGCCGCTGAAAACTATACCGTTATAATAATTCATGTCGTTTATAACGGAAAAATCTATGCGTATGTGCCCGGCGAGCGCGGGCTCGTCCAGAAGCGAGATTATGCAGCCGAGCCGTGAGAGGGCCGCCGAATAGTTTTCAGCTCCCGGCAATCCCTGAAGCTCGGCTATGGTCTTTTTGGGATCTCCTGATGCGCTTATCATCCGCCCCAGGGCGTCCAGGGCCCCGGCATCCGTATCCCTGCCTTCACATATCTCCGTCACTCCGTGAAGATTTTTCTCACCCAGACACTTGAGTACGGCTTTTTCATCATCCTCGCCCAGCCCAAGCGCACCTATGACGCTGCTCACGACGTCCAGTTCTGAAATATCCAGCACATAGTCCGGCGATATGGCAGCAAGGCTCTGGGCGGCCAGCATCAGCACCTCATAGACCGCGTAGTCGTCCACGCTGCCGATGCACTCCAGGCCCACCTGCATGATCTCCTTGAATGTCCTGGTGCGCTTTGAGACACGGTAGACGTTTTCGTTATAGTAGACCTTCTCCATACCTTCTGTCTGGTCGCGGCAGTTTTTTATAATTGAAAGCGTGACGTCCGGCTTCAAGGCCATGAGCTTGCCGTTCGTGTCCGTGAAGGTTATGACCCCCTCGCTCATCAGGTAGTCCTTGTTGCCGGCGTACAGGTCGTATTCTTCAAATTTGTTCATCCTGTACTGCTGAAAACCATGCTGCCTGTAAAGCGAACGCAGTGCAAATATGGCTTTCTCGTCCTCGCTCAACAGATTGTCGGATATATTCATGATAGTCTCCATACTGTTTATTTCGCTATCAGATTAGCACGTCATCGAATTAAAGTCAACTGTCAAAATAACCGGCTTTTGCTGCCGCTTCTGTCGGTATTTTTGTGCTTTTCCCGATTGTCGGCGCATGCAAAAATACAGTCTGGCTCCCATGTACCGGGCTGCATGAATATGTCGGCCGCATTTTACGCCCGGGGGCGGCATCGCTTTACAGTGGCGGCGGAGAAATTTCACACCTGCGGCGTCGTGATTTGACGTGGTTGCCGCCGCAGACGTCAAGCGATGTCAGTTCGGAAAGGGAGCGTTACAGAATGATATTTTGGTCGGAAGCGGCCTTTGACCTCACCTATCAATGGGTTAAGGAGGGTATGACCGTTCCCCCGGACGAGCTGGCGGATTACTGCAACGCCGCGGTATTTCCAAGATAGTGAACAAACTACGGATGTTCCGGACTGACGTGGTACCTGCCGACTCACAGACGCGGTGGAGAAGGTAAATGCGTTCGGCTGCCGCTTCTCGTTTGCCATGCTGGAGAAGATAGAAGTCACCCCGCATGGGAAGCTTTCTGTGAGCTTCCCCGGCGGGGTGAGAGTTTCGGCGTTATTTAGGGCTGCTACGATATAATCAGCAGCTTCAATCATCCGGATTTAATTTTAAGAAGTCGGGCGGGAATTCTCGGTGACTTGTCTCCGAGATGAAAGCCCGCCTGTGTAGTGGTTCAGATATCCTATATGCATAGCGATAAATTACCGCCAACACTTGTATTATACGCCATTTAGGATTATACTATATGTATGGAAAAC